>ENA-OROU01000013-OROU01000013.1-human-gut-metagenome-genome-assembly--contig:-NODE-13-length-234050-cov-7.205616_pt1 | contig 234050 bp, 206 predicted proteins | sample MGYA00242131_ERZ509054 | MGnify/ENA primary metagenome ERZ509054 (study PRJEB26280, sample SAMEA2338749) | human gut metagenome | biome: human gut; feature: human-associated habitat; material: faeces... | reverse complement strand
GAGCACTGGACTTTTAATCCAGGTGTCCCGGGTTCGAGTCCCGGATGACTCATTTTTCATTTGTGCAGCCGTGGCGGAATTGGCATACGCGCTAGACTAAGGATCTAGTCCGGGTTTCTGGGTAGGGGTTCAAGTCCCCTCGGCTGCAGCGTATGCGCGAGTGGCTCAGTGGTAGAGCATCGCCTTGCCAAGGCGAGGGTCGCGAGTTCGAATCTCGTCTCGCGCTTAGAAGAATCGGTTTTGAGGACAATCAAGACCGATTTTTTCTTTTACCTTTCTTTTAACAAAACCGGAAAGGAGGGACTCATGTGTTTGTAGGGATTTGTGAGGCAACCTTTCGTGCAGAATGGGTTTCCAGCTTGAAGGAAAAGCGGATGGTGGTCAAAAGTCTGGTGGAAAAAACGAGGCATAAATTCAACGCCTCCGTGGCGGAGGTGGACAGACAGGAGGAGCATAAAATGCTCGTGGTTGGCTTTGCTTGTGTCAGCAATGAAAAAAGCCATGCGGAGCGTATGCTGCAGCATATTCTGGATTTCATGGAGAAAAGCACAGAAGCGGAATTGATTTCGGCAGAATATGAGGTATATTAGGTGTATTTTTGTTGAAAACAGACGGAAAATTTGCATTTACCTGTAGATTTTCAAAATTCAGTGTGTTATAATCTACTGTGATTGTGCAGTTTTAGCGTACTGTAACTCAACATGGCAGCATCATTTAGAAAATAAAGACAAAGTTGTCATAAAAAACGAATATCTTTAAGGAGGAACTTCTTACAATGAACGCAACATTAATCAGCAAAGAAAAAACAGCAGTAAAACTTTCTTTTGAAGTAAGCGCAGAAGTACTGGAACAGGGCATGGCTTTTGCTTACAACAAACACAAAAATAATCTGTCTCTGCCCGGCTTCAGAAAGGGTAAAGTACCCAGAAAGCTGATTGAAGCACAGTATGGCGAAGGCTTTTTCTATGAAGATGCAATCAACCACATCTTCCCCGATGAATACATGGCAGCAGTAAAGGAACTGGGTCTGGACGTTGTTTCCGCTCCCACTCTGGATATTGACTATATTCAGTCCGGCAAGGGCGCAAAATTCATCTGCGATGTAACTGTAAAGCCTGAAGTGGAACTGGGTCAGTATAAGGGTCTGGAAGTAGAAAAGGTTTCCGCAGAAGTAACAGATGAAGACGTTATGAAGGAACTGGAAAAGGTGCAGAAGCAGAACGCAAGAAAGGTTGAAGTAACAGACAGAGCAGCACAGCTGGGCGATGTTGTAAACATTGACTATCTGGGCTCCGTTGACGGCGTTGCTTTCGATGGCGGCAAGGCAGAAGGCTTTGATCTGGAGCTGGGCTCTCATTCCTTCATCGAAGGCTTTGAGGATCAGATTGTTGGCCACAACATCGGCGAAGAATTTGATATCAACGTAACCTTCCCCGAAGCTTACCATGCACCCGAACTGGCAGGCAAGGCAGCTGTATTCGCAATTAAGGTAAACGGTATCACAGCAAAGGAACTGCCCGAACTGAATGACGCATTTGCAGAAGATGTTTCCGAATTCTCCACTCTGGATGAATACAAAGCAGACATTCTGGCTAAACTGGCTGCAGAGAAGACAGAAAAGGCAAAGCAGCTGCAGGGCGATAAGCTGCTGGATGCAGCAGTTGCAAACTGCAAGATGGAAGTGCCTCAGGTTATGTACGATAACAAGATTGACAGCATGATGAGAGAATTTGAAGAAAATATCGTTCGTCAGGGTCTGTCCATGGATGTTTACTATCAGTACATGGGTACAAATGAAGAAACCATGAGAGAAACCTTCAAGGATACATCCATGAAGAGCGTTGATGCAAGACTGATGCTGGAAGCAATCGCAAAGGCTGAAAATTTGGTTATCTCCGATGAAGATCTGGATGCAGAGGTTATCAAATACGGCGAAAGCTACGGCGTAGATGGCAAGACAATGCTGGATATGATTCAGGAAGACGATAAGAACGCCCTGAGACAGGATATGCTGGTAAGAGCTGCTATGAAGGTAATCGAAGACAACGCAGTCATCAAAGAAGCATAAGAAAAAAGCAACAAAAAGGCGAAGCCTTGGAAATATTGCAATGCAGATAGGCACAGGAAACTGTGCCTATTTAGATAATATAAGATTGGAGGAATCATAATGAGTTTAGTACCTATGGTCGTAGAACAGTCCAACCGTGGCGAACGTTCTTATGATATTTATTCCAGATTGCTGAAGGACAGAATCATTTTTCTGGGGGAAGAGGTCAACGATGTAACCGCAAGTCTGGTTGTGGCACAGCTGCTGTTTCTGGCGGCGGAGGACCCCGATAAGGACATCAACCTCTACATCAACAGCCCTGGCGGTTCTGTAACGGCAGGCATGGCAATTTATGATACCATGCAGTATATCAAGCCTGATGTATCCACCATCTGTATCGGCATGGCGGCAAGTATGGGCGCATTTCTTCTGGCAGGCGGCGCAAAGGGCAAGAGATATGCTCTGCCCAATGCAGAGGTCATGATCCATCAGCCCAGTGGCGGCGCAAGAGGGCAGGCAACGGATATCCGTATCCATGCGGAAAATATCCTGCGCACCAAAGCAAAGCTGAATCAGATTCTGGCGGAAAATACAGGCAAGCCTGTGGAAGAAGTGGAAAGAGACACAGAACGCGATAACTTTATGAGCGCTGAGGAGGCAAAAGCCTACGGTTTGATTGATGCTGTCATCACAAAGCCTCAGACAAAGGAGAGAGGATAAATGGCAGGGAAAACGGAAGATATGAATAAGCTGCACTGCTCCTTCTGCGGAAAAACGCAGGATCAGGTGAAAAAGCTGATTGCCGGCCCGAATGTATATATCTGCGATGAATGTATCGACCTCTGCTCGGACATTATCGAGGAAGAATATGATGTGCTGGCAAATAAGGATGAAAATTTCAATGTGCCGAAGCCGAAGGAGATTAAGGAAACGCTGGATGAATATGTCATCGGGCAGAGCAGAGCAAAACAGGCTTTGGCGGTTGCAGTGTATAACCACTATAAACGCATTTATATGGATACCAAGGCAGAGGATGTAGAGCTGCAAAAGAGCAATATCCTTCTGGTTGGACCTACAGGGACAGGGAAAACCCTTCTGGCACAGACCTTGGCAAAGGTGCTGAATGTACCCTTTGCGATTGCGGATGCAACCTCTCTGACCGAAGCCGGCTATGTCGGCGAGGATGTGGAGAATATCCTGCTCAAGCTGATTCAGGCGGCAGATTATGATGTGGATAAGGCAGAACGCGGCATTATCTACATTGATGAAATTGATAAAATCACAAAGAAAAGCGAAAATGTATCCATCACCAGAGATGTCAGCGGCGAAGGCGTACAGCAGGCACTGCTGAAAATTCTGGAGGGGACTGTGGCAAGCGTGCCTCCACAGGGCGGCAGAAAGCACCCGCATCAGGAATTTATCCAGATTGATACAACCAATATCCTTTTCATCTGCGGCGGTGCCTTCGGCGGCATTGAAAAAATCATTCAGAACCGCATGGGGCATAAGGTGATTGGCTTTGGTGCAGAGGTGCAGAGCAAGCTGGATAAAACAAATGACGAGCTTTTGCAGAGCCTCATGCCGCAGGATTTGCTGAAATATGGTCTGATTCCGGAATTTATCGGTCGTCTGCCTGTTGTGGTAACGCTGGATAATCTGGATGAGGATGCCTTTGTGCATATTTTAACAGAGCCCAAGAATGCGCTGACAAAGCAGTATGAATATCTTTTTGCACTGGATGATGTTATTCTGGAGTTTAAGGAGGAAGCACTGCGTGCCATCGCAAGAAAGGCAATGGAACGGGAAACCGGCGCGCGTGGGCTGCGTTCTATTGTAGAGGAATTCATTAACCCGATTATGTATGAAATCCCGACACAGACAAACGTGGAACGCTGCATTATCACAGAGGATGTTGTAAACGGCAAGGCGGCTCCCGAATATGTTTATAATGAAAACAGAAAGCCCCTGCAGCGGATGCGGAAGCGCAAAAGCAGCAGAGGAAACAGCGGTGTTTCCGCATAAATCAAGAAAAAACGGGAAAATTGAGTATCTCTATCCTAATGATAGGGATACTTTTTTATTGGAAAAACGCACAATAGAAGGGGATTTCATTTTGCAGTGTGCGGAAAAATGTGCATATTTGGCGGATTTGTCGGAATTTTTAACAAAATCGCAAAAAATGTCTAAAAAATCACAAATAGCTGTTGACGGAATCGCATTTGCGTACTATAATTTATGCGTACTTGAGAGAGAGACAAGGACAGAAAAATGTCCTTGATAAAAAGACAAAACATATTATATAAAAGACACTAGGAGGAAGAAAAATGCTTACACTGGAAATGATTCAGGACGCAAAAAAAACACTGGAAGGCGTTGCAAGAGTAACACCTTTGTACGAATCCGCTTTTATCAACCCTAACGCAAACGTATTTATCAAATGCGAAAATATGCAGGTAACAGGCTCCTTCAAGCTGAGAGGTGCTTATGTAAAAACAGCAAGCCTGACAGAAGAAGAAGCTTCCAAGGGTGTAATCGCTTGTTCCGCAGGTAACCATGCACAGGGCGTTGCTCTGGCAGCACAGAAAAAAGGCATCAAGGCTACTATCTGCATGCCCGCAGGCGCTCCTCTGGCTAAGGTTGAAGCTACAAAGAGCTACGGCGCAGAAGTTGTTCTGGTTCCCGGTGTATATGATGATGCTGCTGCAAAGGCAGTAGAACTGCAGCAGGAAAAGGGCTACACATTCCTGCATCCCTTCAATGATGAATATGTAATGGCAGGTCAGGGTACTGTTGGTCTGGAAATCATGGAAAAACTGCCCGAAGCTGACGTTGTATTCGTTCCCATCGGTGGCGGCGGTCTGATTTCCGGTGTTGCTTGTGCAATCAAGAGCATCAACCCCAACTGCAAGGTATATGGCGTACAGGCAGCAGGCGCTCCTTCCATGAAGCAGTCCATCGAACATAAGAAAATCGAAAAGCTGGCTAGCGTTTCCACAATGGCTGACGGTATCGCAGTTAAGGAGCCCGGCACACTGACATTTGAGGCTTGCATGAAATATGTTGATGGCATCGTAACTGTAACAGAAGCTGAAATCGCATCCGCAATCCTGATGCTGCTGGAAAAACACAAAATGGTAGCAGAAGGCGCAGGCGCAGTTTCCGTAGCAGCAGCTATGACAAATAAAGTAGATATCAAGGGCAAAAACGTTGTATGCGTAGTTTCCGGTGGTAACGTAGACGTAAACGTACTGGACAGAATCATCGACAAGGGTCTGCAGGAAAACGGCAGAATCGCTGAATTCTCTGTAATGATGGCAGATAAGCCCGGTCAGCTGATTCAGCTGCTGCAGATTATTGCACAGACAGGCGCAAACATTCTGGATGTAAATCACGACAGAAGAGCAAAAGGCGTAGCAGTAAGCAATGTAGTTGTAAACGTAACCGTTGAAACAAGAAACAAAGCACACTATGAAGAAATGGTTGCAGCACTGAAGGCACAGGGCTACACAATCTGATTTTTCCGAGTGCTTCATAATAACCTTTAACAACACAGGGTACTGATCGAAGGGTCAGTACCTTTTTTTGTTGAAAAAAGCGAAAAAATATATTATTCTGTTACCTGAGGTGAAAAATATGGAACAACAAAAGAAAAAGCGTACAGCAGGAATCTGCCTTACCCTCGCGGGTGGCATTTGCTGGGGGCTTTCCGGCTGCTTTGGGCAATATTTATTTCAGAAAAAGGATATTACGGCAGATTGGCTTGTGATGGTGCGGCTGCTTTTGGCGGGAGTACTTTTGGTTTTGATGGGCTTTTTGCTGACGAAAAAACGGATGGGGGATATCTGGAAAAATCCTGTGGACAGAAGGCAGCTCTTGATTTTTTCTGTTTTTGGTATGCTGAGCTGTCAGTATACTTATTTTGCGGCCATCCAATATTCCAATGCAGGCACGGCAACGGTGTTGCAGTCCTTGGCGCCTTTGCTGATTTTGGGGGTTGTGTGCTTCAAGGAAAAGCGTTGGCCTCGTAAAATGGAAACAGGTGCTATCTTTTGTGCATTGCTGGGGGTGTTTTTGCTCAGTACGCATGGCGATATTCACAGCATGAGCATCACAACCTTGGCTTTGGTGTTCGGCTTAGGTGCGGCGGCAGGCGGTGCGGCGTATAATCTGCTTTCCGGGGATTTATTGCGGCATTATGGCGTATATGCCGTTGTGGGCTATGCCATGCTGCTTGCGGGTGTGGCAATGCTGCCCTTTGTGCGCCCCTGGAGCTATGCCGTTCCTTTTGACCAAGGAACTGTTTTGGCGACGGCAGGGGTGGTTGTGATTGGCACGGCGATTGCGTTTTCGCTTTATCTGAAGGGTGTCAGCATTGTGGGGCCCTTCATGGGAAGCCTGCTCGGGATGATGGAGCCGATTACGGCGGTTATCGTTTCCCTCCTCTTTTTGCACGCAAAATTCCAAGGCATAGACCTGATTGGCTTTGCGCTGATTCTGGGGACAGTGGTGGCGCTTTCTTTGCAATCGAAATAACGAAAAAAACAGGATACCTTGGTTTTTGCGGAAGCCAAGGTATATTTGCGTGCAAAGGAATTTTGTGATAAAATTATGTATTAGAAAATTTTTATCTGAAGGATATGGAAATAGATGAGGTGAGAGCTTTGGCGGAACAGAAAAATAAGAAAAAAACTGCCAAAACCACTGCAAAATCGCCGTCTGTGAAAAAAGCAACGGCAAGGAGCAGTGCCGGAAGGGAAACAGCAAAAAAGGAAACGGGAGCGAGAAAAGAAACCACCAGAATGACGGCGCAGCCTGCCCGTTTTGGGGACAGTATTCTGGATGAAGTGATTCTGCTTCTGATTATTGTGGCATCAATTATTGTATTTATCAGCCTGCTGACGGAAAGGATGGGCATCATCGGCGGCATCATCAGCAGCTTTTTCAAGGGACTTTTCGGGCTTGGCGGGCTTTTTCTGCCCATCTGCGTGATTGCCTACTGCATCTGGATGCTGGTGAGCGAGGAAAAGCGATATCCGCTTGTGCGCGGCATTGGGGCGGGGCTATTTCTGCTGACCGTAGCCGCCTTTGCGCAGGTGCTGCACCCGATTCAGGCGGCAGAAAGCCTTGGCTTTTTCAAACGCTGTGGTGTGCTTTACGGCGCAGGTGCGTTTACAAACGGAGGGCTGACAGGTGGACTGATTGGCGGTGGACTGGACAGGGCATTGGACACCCTTGGGAGCGTCATTGTCCTATTGGCGACAGGCATTATTTCCATCGTCATGGCAACAGGAAAATCCTTCTTCCATGCTCTTGGGGATGCCAATGCGCACCGTAAGGCGAGACGGAAGGTGAAAAACGAAAAAATCAAGAATAAAGCCGAGCGGATTCGCCAGCAGGAGGAGCTGGAAGCGGAGCGGCAGGCAAAAAAGGCGCAGCGCCGCAGAAGGATGAATCGTGAGGATTTCAATATCGAGGTACAGGAGAACAGCGGTGAAACGCCCTATGTGGAGGAAACGGTGTTCCGCAAGAAGCCTTTGATTCTGGAAACGAAAAAACGGGAACCGATTTTTGATTTTGTGAAGGAAAACGGCGCAGAGGTTGCGGTGCGCAGAGAAGAAAAGACGGAGGATGCACCGAAGGAAGCGCACGACGAAAAAGCCACAGAAACGCCTTCTATCCGAGAAGCGGCGGCAATGCCGGCAGAGGATGTGCGGAAGGAGGCGGCAGAGGAGCAGGTGAAACCGCAGGCAACAGAATCCGATGCGGCGGATGCATTGTTTGCGGAAATCTTTGCAGAAAAGCCACGCGAGGAAAGCATCAGCATTGATATTCTGCCGGAGGAGGATATGGGCAAAACCGTTGTGCCGAGAAAGGAAACGCCTGTTGCCGAGGAAGAAATCCCCATTGCAATGATGGAGGAGACTGTGGAAGAAACGCAGGCAGAGGAAGCGGAGGAATCCGAAGAAGCGGCAGAGCCGGAGGCAGCGAAGCCTGCGGCAGATATGCCTGAGCCAAAGAAGGAAACGGCACCTGTCGAGGAAGAAAAGCCATATATCTTTCCACCGATTACGCTGCTGGGAAAAGATCCGCAAACGGGCAACGGCAGCAACCGTTCGGAATTATTTGAAAATGCAAGAAAGTTGGAAACTACGCTGAAAAGCTTTAGTGTGGATGCAAAGGTAATCCAAATCAGCAGAGGTCCTACTGTGACGCGCTATGAGCTTTCGCCGAGCCAAGGCGTAAAGGTCAGCAAGATTGTGAATTTGGCAGATGATATCGCGCTGAATCTGGCGGCAAGCGGGATTCGTATTGAAGCACCCATTCCCGGCAAGGCGGCAGTCGGTATCGAAGTGCCAAATAAGGAAACACAGTCGGTTTATATGCGGACGCTGCTGGAAAGCGATGCCTTTAAGCAGCACCCCTCTAAGCTTGCCTTTGCTCTGGGGCAGGATATTGCAGGCAACCCTGTTGTGACGGATATTGCAAAAATGCCGCACCTGCTGATTGCGGGGGCAACCGGCTCAGGGAAATCGGTCTGCATCAATACGCTGATTACGAGTATTCTTTATAAGGCAGACCCCAAGGAGGTTAAGCTGCTTCTGGTTGACCCGAAGGTGGTAGAGCTGAGCGTGTATAACGGGATTCCGCATTTGCTGATTCCTGTTGTGACAGATCCGAAGAAGGCAGCCTCTGCGCTGAATTGGGCGGTGCGTGAAATGCTGCAAAGATATAATGATTTTGCCGCACACAGCGTTAGAGATATCAAGGGCTTTAATAAATTGATGGAGGAAAAGGGCGAGGAGAAGGCGAAAATGCCCCAAATCGTGATTATCATTGATGAATTGGCAGACCTGATGATGGCGGCACCCGGCGAGGTGGAGGATGCCATTTGCCGTCTGGCGCAGATGGCGCGTGCGGCAGGGATGCACCTGATTATTGCAACACAGCGTCCCTCTGTGGATGTCATTACGGGGGTGATCAAGGCGAATATCCCTTCCAGACTGGCGTTTGCCGTATCCTCCGGCATTGACTCCAGAACGATTCTGGATATGGTCGGGGCAGAAAAGCTGCTGGGGAAGGGCGATATGCTGTTCTATCCTTCGGGACAAAGCAAGCCTTCCCGTTTGCAGGGCGCATTCGTAACAGATCAGGAGGTCGAAGCTATTGTCGATTTTCTGAAAAAGAGCAGCAAGCCCAATTATACACAGGAAACCATCGACCAGATTACCGCTGCCGGCAAGGTTGGCGGTGCGGCGGAGGATTCGGATGAATTTTTCTCGCAGGCAGTTGACTTGATTCTGGAAAAGGAAAAGGCATCTGTTTCCATGCTCCAAAGACAATTCCGCATCGGCTATAACCGCGCGGCAAGGCTGATGGATGATTTGGAGAAGCAGGGGATTGTCGGCCCGGAGGAGGGCAGTAAGCCTCGAAAGGTTCTCATTACCAAAAGCGAATGGGAGGAAATGACGGGGGCAGTTCCCGATGAGATTTAAAATACCAAAAAGGATTGTGGAGAGAACTCTCTGCAATCCTTTTTTCGGTTTTCGACTTAAAATGATTGACAAAAAGAAAGAAATATAGTACTATCACGATAGGGTCATATGACTGACGGAAGTGGAGACAACCACATGGAGTATGACTATTCGAATGCCGACCGTCTGGGCGATGATGCTTGGATTGGGTGCGGTTTTTTTTATGGAAAATTTTCGGTAAAAAACGCACCGTCCCTTGTATCAGATGTGGAACAGCGGAATACCGCCAAAGCAGAGAGGAGATTTTTCGAATGTTTAAAACAGACTTACAGATTGCGCAGGAATGTAACATGGAGCATATCCTGAAGGTTGCTGAAAAAGCAGGGATTCCCGAAGAATATGTAGATTGCTACGGCAAATACAAGGGCAAAATCAGCAGCAAATATTACGACAAAATCAAAGATAACCCCGATGCAAAGCTGATTCTGGTAACAGCGGTGAACCCTACCCCCGCAGGCGAAGGCAAAACAACCGTTACCATCGGCCTGACAGAGGCATTGCAGCAGATGGGCAAAAATGCCATCACCTGCCTGCGTGAGCCTTCCTTGGGGCCCTGCATGGGCGTAAAGGGCGGCGCTGCCGGCGGCGGCTATGCACAGGTGGTTCCCATGGAGGATATCAACCTGCACTTTACCGGCGATTTGCACGCCATCACAACAGCAAACAACCTTTTGGCATCCATGGTGGATAACCACATTCAGCAGGGCAATGAGCTGAACATTGACCCCAGAAGAATTGCATGGAAGCGCTGTGTAGACCTGAACGACAGACAGCTGAGAAATGTGATTTCCGGCTTGGGCGGCAAGGTAAACGGCGTACCCAGAGAGGACGCATTCCAGATTACTGTTGCTTCCGAAATTATGGCAATCTTCTGCTTGGCAAATGATTTGAAGCAGCTGAAGGAAATGCTGGGCAGAATCATCGTTGGCTACACCTATGAGGATGAGCCTGTAACCGCAAAAATGATTGGCGCAGACGGCGCAATGACGGTTCTTTTGAAGGATGCACTGCAGCCTAACGTAGTGCAGACACTGGAAAACACACTGGCAATTATTCACGGCGGTCCCTTCGCAAACATCGCACATGGCTGTAACTCCGTTATGGCAACAAAAACAGCAATGAAAATTGCGGATTATGTTGTAACAGAGGCAGGCTTCGGTGCAGATTTGGGTGCTGAAAAATTCTTTGATATCAAGTGCCGTAAGGCAGGCCTGAAGCCCGATGCGGTTGTTTTGGTTGCAACCGTGCGTGCGCTGAAATATAACGGCGGTGTGCCGAAGGCAGATTTGTCCAATGAAAATCTGGATGCACTGGCAAAGGGCTTTGTGAATCTGGAAAAGCACATTGAAAATATTCAGAAATACGGCGTTCCCGTTGTGGTAACACTGAACCATTTCGTAGCTGATACAGATGCAGAGGTGGCTTATGTGAAGGAACGCTGCGAATCCATGGGCGCAACCTTTGCCGTAGCGAAGGTTTGGGCTAACGGCGGCGAGGGCGGCAAGGCTCTGGCTGAAAAGGTTCTGGAAACACTGGAAACAAAGGAAAGCAAATTCCATTTCCTGTATGAGGATGAACTGAATATCGTAGAAAAGGTAAATAAGGTATGCAAGGAAATCTATGGCGCAGGTACAGTAAACTTCTCTGCGGCGGCAAAGAAAACACTGGCACAGATTGACAAGCTGGGCTTTCACGATTTCCCTGTATGTATTGCAAAGACACAGTATTCTCTTTCCGATGATCCCAAGGTTCTGGGTCGTCCGGAAGGGTTCGAGGTAACAGTAAAGGAGATTCGTATTTCCGCAGGTGCAGGTTTTATCGTTGTACTGCTGGGCGATGTTATGACAATGCCCGGCCTGCCCAAAAAGCCCGCAGCCTTGAATATCGACATTGACGATAACGGAAATGTGGTAGGTCTCTTCTAAGAAAAAGGGAGTTAAAAAGGATGAAAGCACAACTGATTGATGGCAAACGGATTTCTGCGGAAATTAAGGCAGAGGCGGCGGAGGAGGCAGCAGCATTAAAGGCAAAGGGTATCACGCCCTGCTTAGCGGTTGTTTTGGTCGGCGATGATTCCGCCTCTCAGGTATATGTGAATAACAAGAAAAAGGCGTGTGAGGCAGTCGGGATTCGCTCGGTTTCCCATGTGTTGTCTGGGGGGACAACGGAGGAAGCACTTTTGGAGCTGATTGCCAAGCTGAACGCGGATCAGGACATTCATGGGATTCTGGTGCAGATGCCTGTGCCAAAGCAGATTGATGAACGAAAGGTTATTCTTGCCATCGACCCGAAGAAGGATGTGGATTGTTTCCATCCCGTAAACGTGGGCAATCTCCACACAGGCGGAGAGGGATTCCTTCCCTGCACCCCTGCGGGCATTATTGAGTTAATCAAGCGCAGCGGTCATTCCATCGAAGGGAAGCAGTGTGTTGTGATTGGCAGAAGCAATATCGTAGGAAAGCCTGTAGCTATGCTGTTGATGCAGGAGAACGGCACTGTGACGATTTGCCATTCCAGAACAAGGAATCTGGCGGAAATCTGTCGGGGGGCAGATATCATTGTCAGCGCAGTGGGCAAGGTAAACACAGTGACGGCGGATATGGTAAAGGAAGGCGCGATTCTCATTGATGTTGGGATGAATCGCAATGAGGCAGGCAAGCTGTGCGGCGATGTGGATTTTGAGAACGTGAAGGAAATTGCAGGGGCAATTACGCCTGTTCCCGGCGGCGTTGGCCCGATGACCATCGCTATGCTGATGAAAAACTGCAACACAGCCGCAAAAATCCAGAATGGATTGGAATAAAGAAAAATTGTAAGAAAATCTTAAGATGGATACCCTTGACTTTCAGAGAGAGCCAAGGGTATTCTTTTTATATAGGGAAAATAAGGAAAAGCGGTCGGAAAGGAAGTGTTTGTATGAAAAAAGGTGCTTTGAAGGGTATTGTATGCTTGGTTGTAATCGTGGTTATCTGGATGGCAGTTTCTTTTCGGAGCAAACCGCTTTCCGAGGAGGGGGAAATTTCCCTTGAGAATTTTGTAGTTTGCCGTGTGCAGATGATGGAGATAAAAAATGATACAGGCTATGTGAGTGGGGCAGAAATCAGAGAGAAGGAACGGATGCAGAAGGCACTGGATGCGTTGGGTGAAATAGAGGTCAGAAAAATGATGCCATGGGAAAAGCTGCTTTCCGACAGGCAGGAACAGGAAACGTATTATACAATGATGATTTGGTACGACAGCGAAACGGAAGGACGGTATGAGTCGCTCGCCTGCTGGGAGGGAGGACGCATTGATTTCAGAGATACCGCCTACATGATTACGGGAAAGGAGAAAACGAAGGCAACAGACCTACTGGAAGGGCTTTTGCAGGAATACGAAACAGCAGAATAAGGAAAAGCAACCCTCGATATTTTCGGGGGTTTTTCTTTGGCAGAAAGAGGGAAAAAGAATTTTGCGGAAATATAGCAATTTTCCCGGTTTTATAGTAAAATATAATGATGGAAAAAAGAGAAGATTTTAAGGAGGAATACAATGAGCAGAAAAATCGCATTCACCTCTTTGGGGTGCGATAAGAATAGAGTTGACAGTGAGGTTATGCTGGGGATTTTGCAGAAAAACGGCTACACAGCGGTAGCGGATGAGGCAGAGGCAGATATTATCGTGGTGAATACCTGCTGCTTTATCAAGGATGCTTTGGAAGAAAGCATTGAAACCATTCTGGAGATGGCCCAATATAAGAACCTTGATGTGGGGAACTGCAAGGGATTGATTGTGGCAGGCTGCTTAGGGCAGAGATACGAAAAGGAATTTTTCGATGAATTGCCGGAGGTGGATGCCATTATCGGCACAACAGCGTACGAATCTATCGCGGAAGTTGCGGATGAAATTCTGGGCGGCAAGGAGCAGGTGAAGCAGCTGGAAAGCATTGACCTTGCCATGCAGGATGGAAACGGCAAGCTGCGTGTGCTTTCGACCGCACCGTATTTTGCGTATCTGAAAATTTCCGAGGGCTGCGACAACCGTTGCACCTATTGTGTGATTCCGCAAATGCGTGGCAGACACCGCAGCAGAGAGCTGGAAAGCCTTGTGGAGGAAGCAACCCTTTTGGCACAGCAGGGCGTGAAGGAATTGGTAATTGTTGCACAGGATACCTCGATCTACGGCAGAGATTTATACGGCAAGCCGATGCTGGATGAGCTTCTGCGGCGGCTGAATGCCATTGAGGGGCTGGAGTGGATTCGCCTGCTGTATGCGTATCCGGAAACGCTGACAGAGGAAACCATTGAGGCAATGGCAAGCTGTGAAAAGGTTTGTCATTATATTGATATGCCGATTCAGCATGGAAATGATGCCGTACTGAAGCGCATGGGCAGAAAGAGCAGTCAGGCACTCATTCGGGAAAAGGTGGCAAGGCTGAGAGCGGCTATGCCCGATATTGCCATTCGTACGACACTGATTGTCGGCTTCCCCGGAGAGACAGAGGAAGAATTTGCGGATTTGCAGAGCTTCGTGCAGGAAATGAAATTCGACCGTCTGGGTGTGTTCTCCTATTCGCAGGAGGAAGGCACGGTTGCGGCGGAAATGGAAAATCAGATTCCGGAGGAAACGAAGGAAGAACGCAGGGATATCATCATGGATATACAGAAATCCATTGCGGCTGCGCTTTGTGAAAAAGAGGTCGGCAAGGTGATGGAGGTGCTGATTGAGGGCAAGCTGCCTGAAGAAAATATCTTCTGTGGCAGAACAAGACGGGATGCCCCCGAAATTGACGGTCTGGTATTTGTTTCCTCGGAGGAGGAGCTGTATTCCGGTGATTTTGTAACGGTAAGGATTCGAGAAGCAGGCGATTATGATTTGATGGGAGATGTGGTTTATGGATATGAATTTGGCGAATAAGCTGACCATGCTGCGTGTGGTTATGATTCCGGCATTCTTGCTGGTGCTGTTTCTGGCACCTGAGCCAATGAACAGATATATTGCAGTGATTATTTTTATCGTGGCATCCTTAACGGATATGCTGGATGGCAAGATTGCAAGAAAATACAACATGGTTTCCAACTTCGGGAAATTCATGGATCCCCTTGCGGACAAGCTGTTGGTGATGTCTGCATTGGTTTCCATGGTTGCCTTAAAGGACTTGGCGGCATGGGTCGTTATCGTGATTTTGGCAAGAGAATTTGCCATTACAGGCTTCCGTACTCTTGCGATGGAGGCGAATATCGTGATGGCGGCAAGTTGGTGGGGGAAGGTGAAAACCACCACGCAGATGATTATGATTCCTGTGCTGCTGCTGAATCTGCCGTTTGCGTGCATGCCTGTTCTGGAAAAGCTTCTGGTGATTCTGGCGGTATTCTTTACGATTTTCTCCGGCGCGGATTATATCATTAAGAATAAGCAGGTTCTGATGGGCTAAGAGAAAAATGAAAGAGAGCGCTTTGTTTGAAAAGGCTCTCTTTTTTATTTCGGGATATTGGAATCCGATGATAAAAACGGTACAATAGAGGAAAAGACACAAAGGAGGAAGAAACATGAAGGCGGAGATTCTTGCAGTTGGCACGGAGCTGCTGTTGGGGGATATTTTGAATACAAATGCACAGTTTCTGGCGCAGGAGCTGGCCAATCTGGGGATAGAGGTATATTATCAGACGGTTGTTGGGGATAACCCACAGCGTTTAAAGGATACGATTTTTCATGCCTTTTCCAGAGCAGATTTGATTATTACAACAGGCGGCTTAGGGCCGACAGAGGATGACCTGACGAAGGAAACGGCGGCAGAATATTTCGGGGAAAGGCTGATTCTGGATGAAAGAGCATTGGGCAGAATTCGGAAATATTTTGACCGCACAGGCAGAGTGATGACGGAAAACAACGTGAAGCAGGCAATGGTGCCGGAGAAAAACGGGATTGTGCTGTATAACGATAACGGCACGGCACCGGGGATTATTATGGAGAAGAACGGAAAGATGATTGTGATGCTGCCCGGCCCTCCGAGAGAAACGATTCCCATGTTCCAAAATCAGGTGAAGCCTTATCTGGCGAAGAAGCAGGAATTTACCTTTGTTTCCCGTATTCTGCGCGTGGCAGAGGTGGGCGAGAGTGCCATGGAGGAAAGGGTAAAGGATATCATTGATGCGCAGACCAACCCGACGATTGCGCCCTATGCGAAGGATGGCGAGGCAATTCTGCGCATTACGGCAAAGGCAAGGGACGAGGAGGAAGCAAATCGACTGATTGACCCTGTTGCGGCGGTATTGAAGGAAAGATTGGGCGATGCGGTCTATGGCGAGGGCGAAACCGATTTGGAAACCGTTGTGGCAGAACAGCTGTTGCAAAAGCAACTCACGTTAGCGGTGGCGGAATCCTGCACCGGTGGTATGATTGCGTCTAATCTGGTGGAATATCCGGGAATTTCTGCGGCACTTGTGGAGGGCTGTGTGACCTATTCCAATGAGGCGAAAATGCACAGACTCGGCGTAAAGGCGGAAACACTGGAGAAATACGGCGCAGTCAGCGAGGAAACGGCGAAGGAAATGGCGGAGGGCATTGCGAGAACAAGCGGCGCAGACATCGGCGTGGCAACTACGGGCGTTGCAGGTCCGGAAAGCAGCGAGGGCAAGCCGGTCGGTCTGGTTTATATTGCGATTGCTTATAAAGGAAAAACGGAGGTGTACACCTGCCATTTTGTCGGGAAGCGGAACAAAATCAGAGAACGTGCGGCATATACTGCGCTGAACCGGCTGAGGAAGGTAATCAATGATGAAGCATAAGGGGGATTGGCTGCTGCTTCTGGCGGCATTTATCGGCGGCGGCGGATTTATCAGCCTGAAATATCTTCTGGATTGGGGATATGACCCGTTTCAGGTGATTTTCGGGCGTTTTCTGACGGCATCCGTCTGCATGTGTCTGGTTTATTGCAAACGGTTGAAACGAATTACCAAAGAGGAATGGAGGGTCGGCAGTATTTTGGGGGCATTGCTTGCGGCAATGTTTCTTCTGATGACGGTTGGGCTACAATACACCACGCCATCGGTCAATGCGTTTCTGGTGAATATTCCTGCGGTCATTGTGCCGTTTGTCTGCTGGGGTGTGTTCAGGCAGAAGCCGAATCGGAACTGCTTTCTGGCGGCGGGGATGACGCTCTTTGGCGTTTGCTGCCTTTCTCTGACGGCGGATTTTCGTCTGGATTTCGGGGCAGGGCTGTCACTCTTGGCGGCGGTGGCGTTTTCGCTGCAAATGGCGTTTCTGGGGAATCTGACCAAGGGCTGCGATTCTGTGCATATTGCGATTGTGGAGAATCTTTCGACCCTTGCGGTGATGACGGTGATTCTGATGTTTACGGGATGGGATATGCCGCCTCTGACATTGCCTGCCTTCGGAAACTTTTTCTACGCAGGGGCATTTTGTACCGCGCTTTATTTTGTGCTGCAAAGCATCGGACAGCAAAGCACTGCGCCGAACAAGGCGGCAATCATCATTACAACGGAATCTATTTTTGCGGCGGTATTTTCTGCGATTTTATACGGCGAACGGATGCACTTCAGGGGATATCTGGGGTGTGCGGTGATTTTTGCGGCAATGGCTTTGGCGGAAAAGCCTGTGCAGGAGAGAAAATAGCCGTTGACAAGGCGAACAAAATCGAATAAAATGGAAAAAAAGAGAACAAATATTCGTGAATATAAACAGAATCCGATAGGGTTTGGAAAGGTGGAAATAAAATGGCGGCAAAGGCACAAAAGGAAGATGTAAAATTTGAAGATAAGCAAAAGGCACTGGATGCGGCATTAAGCCAGATTGAGAAGCAGTTTGGCAAGGGTGCGGTAATGAAGCTGGGGGATAATAATGCAAAAATGGCGGTTGAGGTTGTGCCGACCGGCTCTCTGAGCCTGGATTTGGCGTTGGGGGTTGGCGGTCTGCCGAAGGGCAGAATCGTTGAGGTTTATGGCCCTGAATCCTCCGGTAAGACAACGGTTGCCCTGCACATGGTGGCAGAGGTGCAGAAGCGCGGCGGCATTGCAGGGTATGTGGATGCGGAGCATGCGATGGACCCCACTTATGCAAAGGCACTGGGGGTTGATATTGATAACCTCTATATTTCTCAGCCGGATGACGGCGAACAGGCGTTGGAAATCACCGAAACGATGGTACGCAGCGGTGCGATTGATATTGTGATTGTGGACTCCGTAGCGGCATTGGTGCCCCGTGCGGAAATCGAGGGCGAAATGGGTGATTCCCACATGGGCTTGCAGGCAAGACTGATGAGCCAGGCATTGAGAAAGCTGACAGGTATTACCAATAAATCGAATTGTACGGTTGTTTTCATCAACCAGCTGCGTGAGAAAATCGGCGTAACCTTCGGCAATCCCGAAACCACAACGGGCGGCCGCGCACTGAAATTCTATTCCTCTATCCGTATGGAAATCAGAAAGGCGGATGTGCTGAAGCAGGGAACGGAAATTGTCGGCAACCGCACAAAGGTAAAGGTTGCGAAAAACAAGGTAGCACCTCCCTTCAGAACGGCAGAGTTTGATATTATCTACGGCAAGGGCATCTCCAAGGAGGGGGATATTCTGGATCTGGCGGCAGATGTGGATATCGTAAACAAGAGCGGCGCATGGTATGCCTATAAGGAAACCCGTATCGGGCAAGGGCGTGAAAACGCAAAGCAGTTCCTGCGCGAGCATCCCGAAATGTGCGCGGAAATCGACCATCTGGTGCGCGTGCATTATGGACTGGAGCAGAATCAGGCTGCCCCGCAGACAGCAGAAGCGGCAGATGCAGCCGAAGCACCTATCACGGAAACAGAATTTTAAAATTATAACCAAAAAATTACAATCAAAAAATTGAAAAAAAGAACCCTTCGTATGGAAAAAATACGGAGGGTTTTTCTGTTAAAATTATGTAGTATTATGCAAATACAAGCTGCACCAGAACCATATAGCAGACAGTGCCGCAGAAAATGCTGATGAGGGTACTTCTTTTCCAGAGGTGCAGAATGGCTGTTACCGCGGAGGCAATCAAGAGCGGCGCAAAGCCTGCCGCAGAGGAAAAGGAAATGCCCTTCAGACAATAAATGACAAGGGTTGCCATAATTGCCATCGGAAGCACACGCCCCAGATAGCGTACAGGCTCTGGAACGGCTCTGCCGCTGAAAATGAGGAAGGGCAGGGCACGCTCCAGAAGGGTGCAGATGCCGCAGATGGCAATGATTGCAATAGATTGCATTGTAGTTAAAACCATTTATGCTTCCTCCTTTTCTTCTTTTACAGCTTTTACAGGCTCGATACGGTGACGCAGGATGCTTAAAAGAGCAACGGTAATCACCAGCGAGGGCAGAATGAAATTGCTTGGCCCAAAGATAAGCAGACAGACGATGGCGGAAACAAAGGCAAGCCATGCCGGCAGGCGGTTATCCGCGCCAAGTATCTGCTCTATCAGGATAACGATGAAAAGGGCGGTCAGCGCAAAATCAATGCCTGTGGTGTTGAAGGGAAGCATGCTCCCAATCAGCGCACCGATGATGCTCAGGATAATCCAATAGGAGATGGACAGAAACGCCGTCAGCACATACGCCCATTTTTCATTGACATCCGACCCGAAATCATGCGAACAGTGGAGGGAATAATTTTCATCCGTCAGGGAATAGATGAGAAAATATTTCCAAGGCCCGAAGGTACGGAATTTTTCAATGAAGGACAGCCCATAGAAAATATGACGGCTGTTGAGCAGAAGTGACATAATCGCAACGGTCAGAAGCGAAACGCCGCCGGCGAAGAAGGTCACCATCAGATATTGCAGAGAGCCTGCCAGAACGAAAATGCTGCATGCACCTGTCCAGACGAAATTATAGCCGCAGTTCTGCATCAGTACCCCGTAGGCAAGGGCAACGGGGATATAGCTGATGAGGATGGGAAGGCTGTGCTTGAGTGCGTAACGAAAGGCTTTTGCCATAAATCATGCTCCTTTCTGAAGGTATCTTATTTACTCATTTTTCATTTGTTGGATACGGGCTTCGTCGGGGGTGATGTAAATGGTTTTATTCGTCAGATAAATCACCATGCCCGGCTTTGCGCCGTTTGGTTTTTTGATATTTTTTCTCTGGGTATAATCCACAGGAACCATGCTGCTGTTTTTCGCTTTACTGTAGAAGGCGGCAAGGTTTGCGGCTTCCTCCATCGTGGCTTCCGGCAGCTCGCTTTGCCCGTTTGTGCGAATGATGACATGGGAGCCAGGGATATCCTTCGTGTGCATCCAGAGGTCTGTCGGCTCGGCGGTGCGCAGCGTCAGCTCGTCATTTTGCAGATTGCTTTTCCCGACCAGAATTTCATACCCATCGGAGGAAATGTAACGCAGGGGCTTTGCCCTTTTCGGCTTCGGCTGTCCTTTTTTCTGTGCCTGCCTGCGGATGAAGCCGCTTTCCGCTAATTCTGTTCGGATTTCGGAAAGATCGGCATCCTCCTTGGCGTTTTCCAGTGCATTGAGGACGCTTTCCAGATACGCCAGCTCCTCGTTATTCTGTTTTTCCTGTATTTCCAGTGCCGCAAGGGTACGCTTTGCCTTGTTGTATTTTGCAAAATATTTCTGTGCATTTTCCGCAGGTGTTTTTGCGGGGTCAATGGCAATTTCGATTTCGGGCATGGACTCCTCGTAATAATCAATGGTTTTGAAGGTTGTTACGCCCTGCGGAACGGCATAGATATTGGCAGTCAGGAGCTCGCCCTTTTTCTTCCATAAATCCATGCCCTTTGTTTCGCGGCGTGTTTTTAGCTGAATTTCCTTTTTCTTCACACAGCGTTCGATATGATTGGTTACCAGCTTTCGCATATCCTGCGCCTTCTGGCGGATATGTGCCGCATTATCCCGCTCCTGATAAAAGCCCTCCAGAAGGGCAGAAACGGAAGGAAAGGGCTTTGCGGCAAGGCCTTGAAATTGCTGCATTTTCAGAACGGCAAAATCGACAATGCGATTATTTTCCTTCTGATAATAAATGGCAGGGCAGAAGTCCGCCGCTTTGACCTCCTGCATGGTTTTCTCGAAGGCGGCAAAGAGCCGTTCACTGTTTTCCAACGTGGTTTCCTGACAGGAATCCGAAGCATCCAACCCTGCGCGGGTGCAGATTTCGCCTGCCATGACAGGGCTGATGCCGGTGTAGGTTTGATAAAGAAATTCCTGCAGCCTTCTGCCCTCCTGCAAATGCAGGGAAAAGAGGAAATCCGCCTGTTCGGCAAGGAGGGGGTTTTTCTTATCCTGCGAAGGAGGGAAAACATATTCCTTGCCGGGGAGTACCTCTCGGACAGAGCTTTTCTCATGGGTGACACGCTTGATGGAATCCAGAATTTTGCCGGTTTCATCGGTCAGGATAAGGTTGCTGTGCTTGCCCATGATTTCCAGAATCAGATTTTTTGTAGTGATATCACCCATTTCATTGGCGGATTCAATCCTGAGGATGATGATACGCTCGAAATTCGGCTGCACAATATCTATAATTTTGCCGCCTGCGATATGCTTGCGCATGACCATGCAGAATAAGGGCGCGGTCATAGGGTTTTCGCGGCTGCTTTCGGTCAGGTGGATACGGGGATGGGCAGAGTTGGCGGAAATGATGATTTTCTTTGCGCCGCTGCCAAGCCCACGAATTGACATACGAATTTCATCCGCAAGGGGCTGATGGATTTTATCGATACGCCCGCCTAAAAGGGCTGCTTTGAGTTCTGATACGATGGCAGAGGTTGTAATGCCGTCCAGTGCCATAAGGAACACCTCCTTGAATACATTTGGTTAATTCATAATTTTACCATAGGATTTTCTTTTTTGCATTATTTTTTCAGACGGATTACCAAGAAAAGCAGTAGGATTTGCAAAAAAAATCTAAAATGAAGGAAATATTAAAAAATGATTAAAAATAGTGGATACAATTTGCGGTTTTCCTTGCTATTTGGCGGACACTTATGTATAATAAAACAACGATTTTTGGAACGAAGCATAGAAAGGAACCGAAACATGAGTGCAAGTGTAAGAAGCATGACAGGCTATGGACGCGGCGAGCATATCGCAGAGGAAAGAAAGTTTACGGTGGAAATGAAATCCGTAAACCATCGTTATAATGATATGACGATTAAGCTGCCCCGTTCTCTGGCAGGTCTGGAGGATAAAATCAAAAAAAGAATCATGCATGAGGTATTTCGCGGCAAGACTGATGTGTATATCAGCTTTGAAACCTTTTCCGCAGCGGATGTGGAGGTAAAGCTGAACGAAGCACTGGCGGCGGCATATATCGAAAAGCTGAAGCTGATAGAAGAAAAATTCGGCATCTACAGCGAAAATAAGCTGGAGCTGGCGGCAAAATTCCCCGATGTGATTACGGTGGAGAAGGCACAGCAGGAGGAAGAAGTCATCTGGGAGGCACTGGTGCCTGCACTGGATGAGGCAGTGGAAAAATTCGTTGCCATGCGTACCGTTGAGGGCGAAAATCTGAAAAAGGATATCCTTTTGAAGGGCGAACGCATCAGGACGCTTGTGGCAGAGGTGAAGGAACGCTCCCCTCTGGTGGTTGTGGAATATCAGGAAAAGCTGAATAACCGCCTGAAGGATTTGCTGGGCGGCGTTGATGTTGATCCACAGCGCATTGCGACAGAGGTTGCGGTTTTTGCAGACCGCGGCTGCGTGGATGAGGAAGTGACCAGACTGGAAAGCCATCTGATTCAGCTGAAGGATATTCTGGATGGTGGCGGACAGGTAGGACGTAAGCTGGACTTTCTGATTCAGGAAATGAACAGAGAATCCAACACCATCGCATCCAAGGCGAATGATATTCAGATTGTAAAGGCCACGATTGAACTGAAAAGTGAAATCGAAAAAATCAGAGAACAGATTCAAAATTTGGAGTAACAGCCTTTTTTCGCAATAAAAAAGAAAGGCTATTTATAGGATAAAGGGGAAATACACATGAATAAACAGGGTATTTTATTGATTATCTCCGGTCCTTCCGGTTCCGGCAAAGGGACGATTGTAGAGCGTCTTTGCGAGAAGAACAATTTTTCGCTTTCCATTTCCGCAACAACAAGAAAGCCCAGAGAATATGAGAAGGACGGGGTGCATTATTTCTTCCATACCAGAGAGGAATTTGAGAAAATGCGCGACCGCAAGGAGCTTCTGGAATGGGCGGAATTCTGCGGCAATTATTACGGCACACCCAGAAAATATGTAACAGAACAGCTGATGGCAGGCAATAATGTCATTCTGGAGATTGAGGTACAGGGTGCGCTGCAGGTAAAGAAAATTTACCCCGAAGGCGTGCTGATTTTCATGGTTCCGCCTAATCTGGAGGAGCTGGGCAACCGCCTGACCAAACGCGGCACCGAGGATAAGGAAACCATCAACAAACGACTGCGCCGCGCATTGGAGGAGATGGAGCTGGTAGAGGAATACGATTATCTGGTCATCAATGACACCGTAGAGCAGGCAACTGAGGATATGCTGACTATCGTTGCGGCAGAAAAGATGAAATGCAGCAGAAATAAAAATATCAAAAAGATTTTCAAAGGAGAGATGTAATATGTTAAGACCTTCTTATTCCGATATTCTGGAGGTTATCACACAGGATTCCGAGGATATTACCATTGCCAGCAGATATACCATCGTGATTGCGGCGGCAAAAAGAGCAAGACAGCTGGTAGATCATCAGCAGCCCATGATTGACCATATTGAGGTGGATAAGCCCGTTTCCATCGCAGTCAATGAAATTTACGAAGGCAAGCTGAAAATCCGCGAGGGCAAGCCTGAGGAAGAGGACAAAGAGGTTGCACTGGCAGAGGTTGATTTTGCAAGCATGGCAGAGGAAACCGAGGAAGAATAATATGTAAGGAAAATAGCCCGTTTTTACGGGCTGTTTTTGTAGGGAGGTGAGAAATGATGTATGCGAAGGTGATTGTTGGGCTGAATCAGCCGGAAATGGATAAGCTGTTTGATTATCGGATTCCCGAAGGGATGGCAGTGGAAATCGGCGTAAGGGTGATTGTGCCGTTTGGCAGCCGCAACAAAAAGGCGGAGGGCTATGTCATTTCTCTTTCCGAAAAAACAGAGGTGCCTGCGGATAAAATCAAGGAGCTTCTTGAGGTTCTGGATGAGGGCAGACCAACCTTTACCCCTGCCCTTCTGGATTTGGCGGAATGGATGAAGGAACGCTGTTTCTGCACGCTGAACCAATGCTTGCAGGCAATTATGCCGCCCGGCATCCGCACAAAAAGCAGCTGGACAGTCGGACGAAAATCGCTTGATGCTGAAACGAAGCTGACCCCGAAGGAAACGGCGCTGCTTGCATTATTCGGGGAACGAAGGGAAATTCCCTTGGAGGAGGTACAGGCGGAATTCGGCGGAGATTGCCTGACATTTCTGCGGAAGGCAGAGGGAAAGGGGCTGCTTGCGCTGAAACAGGAGCTGCACCGCAGTGAATACAAAAACGAAAAACGGCTCTATTCTCTGGACAGAGACCATCCCCTTCTGGAAGCGGCATGGAAAAAGGCGGAGAAGGAGAAGCGTCTGGAGGGGCAAAGGCTGCTGTTGGAGTACCTCGCAAACGGCAGAGAAGCAACTGCCGCAGAGCTGAAGGAAGCCCTCGGCATTACGGATTCTCCCATCAAAACCCTGCTGAAAAAGGGCATCCTGCGGGAACGGAGGCAGACGGAACGGCGAAATGTCTTTGATGCGGATACGGTGGAACGGACACAGCCCTTTACCCCGACGGCAGAGCAGGCGGCGGCGCTTTCCGCTTTGCATCGGGAATTGGAGCAGGAAGAAAAAAAGCCTATACTTCTGCATGGCGTGACGGGCAGCGGCAAAACGGAGATTTATATGCAGATCATTGCGGAGGTTCTGGCGAGGGGCGAGCAGGCGATTGTACTTGTGCCGGAGATTGCCTTAACTCCTTTGCTTGCGGAGCGGTTCGTTTCCCGCTTTGGGGATGCAGTCAGCGTGACGCACAGCCGCCTTTCCATGGGGGAGAGAGTTGACCAATGGAAAAAGGCGAGGGATGGCGAGATTTCGGTTGTGATTGGCGCACGGTCGGCGTTGTTTCTGCCGTTTCCGAAGGTTGGCGCAATTATCATGGATGAGGCGCACGAGAACAGCTATGTTTCCGATATTACCCCGAAATATGACACAAAGGACGTTGCGGCGGCACTGGCAAAACGCTATGGTGCGCTCTTTCTGATGGGGACGGCAACGCCCGATTTCATCAGCTATTACAAAGCAAAACAGGGAGAATTTCTGCTGCTGGAATTAAAGGAGCGGACGGGCGGCGGCGTTCTGCCGCGGATGCTTGTGACGGATATGCGAAAGGAGCTGGCAGAGGGCAACCGTTCTGCGTTCGGCAGAGCATTGCAGGCGGAAATCCGCAGGAATCTGGAGAAGGGCGAGCAGACCATGCTCTTTTTGAACCGCAGAGGATATGCAACCTTTGTTTCCTGCCGTAGCTGTGGGCATGTGATGAAATGCCCGGAATGTGATTTAACCTATACCTATCATGCGAAGGAGCATGCGCTGGCTTGCCATTATTGCGGCAGGAGAGCCCCTTTGCCGAAGGTCTGCCCTGTCTGTGGCTCGAAGTATATTCGTTATTTCGGCACAGGGACACAGAAAATAGAGGAGGAAGCAGGAAAGCTGTTTCCGGAAGCAAGGATTCTGCGGATGGATTTGGATACCACGCTGACAAAGCACAGCCATGAAAAAATTCTTGCGGCATTTGCGGCAGGAGAGGCGGATATTCTGATTGGGACGCAGATGATTGCCAAGGGGCATGATTACCCCAATGTGACGCTGGTGGGCATTATGGCGGCGGATTTATCCTTAAATGCGGACAGCTTTACGGCGGCGGAAACGGGCTTTCGGCTGATGCTGCAGGCGGCAGGACGTGCCGGCAGAAGGGATGACAGAGGGCGCGTGTTTCTCCAGACCTATCAGCCACAGCACTATGCGGTGCAGTATGCCGCGAAGCAGGATTATGAAGGCTTTTATGAGGAAGAAATGCTCATGCGGCAGATGATGGGCTATCCGCCGTTTTCCGCATTTTTCAGTATTCTGCTGACAGGTGCGGCGCAGGAGGAAGCGGCACAGGCGGCGCAGGAGCTGGCAGAACGACTGGCACAGGCGGATGAGGAGGAGATTGCAACGATTCTCGGGCCGACGGCACTGCCGAAATTTCGCGGAGAATACCGCTACCAAATTATTGTGAAGGCGGCGGAGGAGGAACCCCTGCGGCAGCTGGTTCTGCCGACAGCGGAGAGGATGAAGAAGGAGCGAAACCGTAATGTGCGCGTAGGTTTGGCGCTTAACCCGACCAATATTGTATAAAGCAGAAAAAAATGTTATAATATTTCATTGGAAAACGAAAAATGCGCTTTCCGTTTCTGTTTCAGATAAATTTACAAAAAGTTTTTTGTTTGTTCAAATTTTGGAGATATTATAGAATTAGGAGGAAGAAAAAATGGCAATTCGTAATATTCGTATCAGCACAGATGAGGTGCTGAGAAAAACCTGCAAACCGATCAAGGAAATTACCCCTAACCTGCTGACACTGCTGGATGATATGGCGGATACCATGTATGAGGCAAACGGCGTTGGTTTAGCCGCACCACAGGTAGGGATTCTGAAAAGAGCCGTTGTCATTGATATCGGCGAGGGCCTGGTGGAGCTTTTGAACCCTGTCATTCTGGAAACGAGCGGTTCTCAGACTGACGAGGAGGGCTGCCTGAGCCTGCCCGGACAATCTGCCCCTGTGGAACGCCCCTATTATGTGAAGGCAAAGGCGATGGACAGAGAGGGCAATGAATTCATCATCGAGGGGGAAGAACTGATGGCACGCGCATTGTGCCACGAGATTGACCATCTGGATGGGATTCTGTATATTGATAAGGCACTGCCGAGAGAGGAAGCGTAAGGAGGAATACCGATGAGAGTGATTTTTATGGGAACGCCCGATTTTGCGGTACCTTCCTTACAGGCATTGCTGACAAGGCATGAGGTTGTGGCAGTGGTGACACAGCCCGATAAGCCCAAGGGCAGAGGGAAAAAGCTACAGCCCACACCCGTAAAGGCAGTGGCGCTGGAGCAAGGGATTCCTGTTTTGCAGCCTGTGAAGGTACGCGAACCGGAGGTTATCGAACAGCTGCGCGGCTATGGCGCGGATTTGATTGCCGTTACTGCATTTGGGCAGATTTTGCCGGAGGAAATTCTGAATATGCCGAAATATGGCTGTATCAATGTGCATGGCTCGCTTCTGCCGGAATACAGAGGGGCGGCACCGATGCAGCGCGCCATTATTGACGGTAAGAAGGTAACAGGCATTACCACGATGTTCATGGCAAAGGGCATGGATACGGGGGATATGCTTTTGAAAACGGAAGTGGAGATTCTTCCGACAGATAATTTTGAGGATCTGCATGATAAAATGGCGGTGGCAGGCGCAGCACTGCTTCTGGAAACGATTGACGGACTGGAAAAGGGCACAATTACACGGATACCGCAGGATGATGCACTGGCAACCCATGCGCCCATGATTCATAAGGAGACAGGACATATTGACTGGAGCAAAGGCGGACAGCAGATTATTGATCTGATGCGCGGAATGTATCCCGGACATGGCGCATACGCTGTTTTGGGAGAGGAGCCGCTCAAGATGTTCTGGGCAGAGGCGGAAAATAAAAGCTACCCCGATGCGGCATTTGGCGAAATCGTAGAGGTGACAAAAAAGGACTTTGCGGTAAAATGCGGCGATGGAATTTTGCGTATCAAAGAGGTGCAGGCGCGCGGCGGTAAGAAGATGGCGGCGGATGCGTATCTGCGTGGGCATGAAATGCAGACAGGCATTTTGCTTGGCTAAGGCTTGAATAGGAAAGTTCCAAACAGATAGGAGGAACCGATATGTATTATGGTTATGGATATGGATACGACAGCATGTACTTTTTGGTGCTTCTGGCATTCATTTTTTCGATGGTTGCGCAGATGAAGGTATCCGGTACATTTAAGAAATATGCGAAAATCAGAAACAGACGAGGCTTAACGGGGGCGCAAGTGGCAGAACAGATGATGCACAACGCAGGCATTTATGATGTAAGCGTGCAGCGCGTGGCAGGCAACCTGACAGACCATTATGACCCCAGAACAAAGACACTGCGCCTGTCCGAAAGCGTGTATGACAGCACATCGGTAGCGGCGGTCGGCGTAGCGGCGCACGAGACAGGGCATGCCATTCAGCATGATGTGGGCTATGCACCACTGGCACTGCGGAGCTTTTTTGTGCCTCTGGCAAACTTCGGTTCCAGACTGGCAATCCCCCTGATTCTGATTGGGTTTATTTTCAGCGGCGGCGGCAGCACATTGGTGACACTGGGGATTCTGTTCTTCTCCCTTTCCGTTGTGTTTACGATTATTACACTGCCTGTGGAATTCAACGCATCCAGAAGGGCGATTCGCCTGCTGGCAGATGACGGATTTCTGGACAGCGACGAAATCGGCGGCGCGAAAAAGGTGCTGAGTGCGGCGGCAATGACCTATGTTGCGGCGGCATTTGCGGCAATCGCGCAGCTTCTGAGACTGGTTGCCATCTTTGGCAGAAGAAACGATTAAAAAAGAAAGGCTAATCTGATTGCGGATTAGCCTTTTGGTGTTTTTGTGGATGCCTCTTTTTTGTCGAAATAGGGGCGAAATGATTGAAGAATCCTCTATTTTGTCGTATAATATTATGTTGAGACAGAATGGCTTGAACGGAAGGAATGGAAAAAATGATCCAAATCAATCCAAGAGAGATTGCGGCAGAGGCGCTCATGGAAATCATGACGGCGGATGCCTATAATACAATGACACTGCGCCGCCTGCTGCGGCAAAACGGTGCGATGTCCAGACAGGACAGAGCCTTTGTGACGGAGGTAGTAAACGGTACACTGCGCAATTTGATTTATATTGACCATGTGCTGAATACCTTTTCCAAAACAAAAACGGAAAAAATGAAGCCGTGGCTGCTGGCAGTGCTGCGGACGGCGGTGTATCAGATGTACTTCATGGACATACCGGATGCAGCGGCGTGTAATGAGGCGGTGAAGCTGGCATCGGTCAGAGGATACGGCTCTTTGAAGGGCTTTGTGAACGGCGTACTGCGCACGACGGCAAAGAAAAAACAGGAGATTCCCCTGCCTGAGAGAGGAACAGCGGAATATCTTTCTGTGGCGTATTCCCATCCGCTGTGGCTGGTGCGGATGTGGATTGCCTATTACGGCTATGAAGAAGCAGAACAAATCTGTGCGTATGATAATCAGTCCCCCGATGTGACGGTTCGGGTGAATACGCTGAAAACGAATACGCAGGCTTTGAAAAAGAAGCTGGAGCAGGTAGGTGTGCATGTGGCAGAGGGCAGAATCTGCGCGGATGCACTGCATCTGACGAAAACGGCGGATTTAAGCCGCTTGGATGCCTTCAAAGAAGGACTGTTCCATGTGCAGGATGAAAGCTCTCAGCTCGCGGTACGGGTGCTAGACCCGAAAAAAGGCGAGAAGATTTTAGACATGTGCGCCGCGCCGGGCGGGAAAAGCTTTACGATTGCGGAACGGATGGAAAACGAGGGCAGTCTGCTTTCCTGCGATATTTATGCGCATAAAATCGACCTGATGGAGGAGGGCGCGGAACGCCTTGGCATTTCCATCATGCAGTGCAGGGTGAAGGATGCGGCGGCTAAGGAGGAAAGCCCGAAGCGGTTTGACCGCGTGCTGGCGGATGTGCCTTGCTCCGGTCTGGGGCTGATGCGAAAGAAGCCGGATATCCGCCTGAAAAAGGACGGAAACGAGATTGACAGCCTGACAAAAATCCAGAGGGAAATTCTGGAAAATGCGGCAGGCTATGTGAAAAAGGGCGGCGTTCTGGTTTACAGCACCTGTACGCTTTGCCGAAAGGAAAATGAAAAGAATCTGGAATGGTTTCTGAAAGACCACCCCGATTTTACGGCGGAGGATATTTCGGAATTTCTGCCCGAAGGCTGGGATACGGAAACGGCGAAAAAGGGATATCTGACTCTGCTGCCCCATAAAACAGGAACAGACGGATTTTTCATTTCAAAATTAAGAAGAAAGGATTGAGATATGGAAAAGGTTGATATCAAATCCATGGACATAACCGAATTGCAGGGGCTTTTGCGGGAATTGGGTGAGCTGAAATTTCGTGCGAAGCAGCTTTTCGATTGGCTGCACGCAAAGCAGGTGGACAGCTTTGCCGAAATGACGAATCTTTCCAAGAGCCTGCGGGAAAAGCTTGGCGAAACGGCAGCAATCAATGGCGTGAAAATCGTGCGGCGGCTGGTTTCGCAGATTGACGGCACGAGAAAATATCTTTTTGCGCTTTCGGATGGCGCAATTATCGAAAGTGTATTGATGAAATATGAGCATGGCAATACGGTCTGCATTTCGACGCAGGTCGGCTGTCGGATGGGCTGCAAATTCTGCGCATCCACACTGGACGGCGTGGAACGCGGACTGACGGCAGGGGAAATGCTTTCCCAGATTTATGCGATTCAGAAGGACTGCGGCGAGCGGGTACACGGTACGGTACTGATGGGCAGCGGCGAGCCTCTGGATAATTATGACAATGTTCTGAAGTTTTTGCGTCTGATTAACGACCCGAATGGGCAGAATATGGGACAGAGACATATTACGCTTTCGACCTGCGGTCTGGTGGAAAAAATTTATGCGCTGGCGGAGGAAAATTTGCAGATTACACTGGCGGTTTCCCTGCATGCGCCGAATGATGAAATCCGCACGCAGACCATGCCTGTGGCAAAGTTGTACGATATGGACAGACTTTTGCAGGCGTGCAGGGAGTACGCAGAGAAAACAAAACGCCGCATTACCTTTGAATATGCGCTGATTCATGGCGTGAATGACGGGGATGCACATGCGCGGGAGCTGGCCGGAAGGCTGAGAGATATGCTCTGCCATGTGAACCTGATTCCCGTCAATGACGTAAAGGAGCGCAATTATATCAAAAGCTCTGCGGAGCGGGTAAAACGGTTTGCATCTATTCTGAGTGAAAATGGTGTGGAAACCACAGTCAGACGAAAGCTGGGCAGTGATATTGATGCTGCCTGCGGTCAGCTGAGAAGAAGCCACATCAAGGAAAAGGCTAGGGAGGAATAGGATGCGGGAAAATAAGCGGCAGGGAGGTGGAGCAGCGTTGAAAGCAGTTGGAATGAGCGACATTGGAAAATGCCGCAAAAATAATGAGGATGCCTATTACATTTCGGCAGGGGAAGATCCTGCGGAAAATTTATATCTGGTTGCCGATGGGATGGGTGGCTGCAATGCGGGAGAAATCGCGAGCAGCTGTGCAATCGAAGGCTTTCTGGAGCATTTCTGGAAGGAAATGAAGCATGCAGAAAATGACGACATGCTGGATTTGATGACAGGTGCGATGGCAGCTGCGAATCGGACGGTTTATGAAAAATCCAATTCCGACAGGGAGTTTGCGGAAATGGGAACAACCATCGTTGCAGCGGCGGTGCGTGAGGAGAAGCTTTATGTTGCCTATGTGGGGGACAGCAGAGCTTACCTTTTTCGCAAAAAGGAGATGCAGCCCCTCACCACAGACCATTCCTATGTGATGGAGCTGGTGAAGATGGGGAGCATTACGAAGGAGGAAGCGGCAATGCACCCCAAAAGAAACGTGATTACGCGCGCTATTGGGATTCGGGATACCGTGGAGACGGATACGGTGATTCATCCCGTGCAGAAGGGAGACATCGTTTTGCTTTGCACAGACGGGCTTTCCGGTATGCTGAAGGATGAGGAAATGGCGAAGATTTTGAGCAAGCGGATCGCTCTGGACAAAAAAGCGGCAATTCTGGTGGAGGAAGCGAATCGGCAGGGGGGACATGACAACATTTCCCTTATTCTGGTTGAGATATAAGTAGGAGGTTACAAACTGATGTTATTGAATCCGGGTACTGTCCTAAGCGGCAGATACGAAATATTAGAAAAAATCGGTTCCGGCGGCATGGCAGTTGTTTACAGAGGCAGAGACAGAAAGCTGGATCGTTATGTTACGGTGAAGGTTTTGCGGGAGGAATTTGTCGGGGACGAGGAATTTATTGAACGCTTTCGTTCCGAGGCCTGCTCCGTTGCAAGATTATCCCATCCCAATATCGTAAGAGCGTATGATGTGGGCGAGGACGGAGATATTAAGTATATCGTTAATGAATACATCCACGGGGATACACTGAAAAAGGCAATCAAGGAAAAAGCACCCTTTGATTCCCGTTCTACTATCAATGTTGCCATTCAGATTGCCTCTGCGCTGAGTCAGGCGCATAAGGCACACATCGTACATAGAGATATCAAGCCTCAGAATATTCTGGTGGGGACAGACGGTGTGGTAAAGGTGACGGATTTTGGCATTGCCAGAGCGGCAACCGCGTCCACCATGACAACAACGGCAAATGCGGCGGGCTCTGTGCATTATTTCTCCCCTGAGCAGGCAAGAGGCGGCTATGTGGATGAAAAAAGCGATATCTATTCTCTGGGTATCACGATGTTTGAAATGATTACAGGCGTATTGCCGTTTCAGGGCAACAATTCCGTTAGCATTGCATTGATGCATATCAATGACGAGCTGCCGGATATCCGCCAGTATAACCCGAACTGTACGCGCTCTCTGGAGGGGATCATCCGCAAGGCAACGATGAAAAAGGCAGATGAACGCTATGCAAGCATTGACCTTCTCTTGGCAGACCTGATTCGTGCCAGAGCGGAGCTGAACGGTTCCGCAAAGGAAGAAAAGCCTGCGGAAAAGAAAGCGGCAGCGGTTGGTGCAGCGGCAGCCGGTGCGGCAGGCGTGCGGATGTCCAGAAGGGCAGAAGCGGCAGCCAGACTGCGTGAAGCGCAGGAGAAAACGGAAATGGAAAAGGCGGCACAGGCCGCAGTGGAAACACCGCAGGAAACAAAGCCGGCTGACCCGAAGGAGCTGGAATATATCCGCAGCCACGCGGAGCGTCCACATGCAGAACGCGCGCATGCGGAACACAGCTATGCAGAACACGCACATGCGGAGGGACACCATGCAAGCCACCGCCATGCGGCGGAAAACGCAGCTGAGCCGCTTGATGATTTCGCACAGGAGAACCCTGTGGAGGAGGAGGCACATACCCCTCTGGCAGGACTTGAAAAATACGGTAAAAAGCTGAAAATGAAGCATATCTCCAAAGAGGATGATTATGAAAATGAATATGTAAAATCGGAGCCTGTGAAGGCAAGCAGACGACCCGGAAAAATTCGCAGAAACCCCAGAACCGAAGGGGATTTTGATAACGAGCATGACAGAAAGGCAGAACGTAAGGTTGTGATTGCGGCTGTAATTACGGCATTGGTGCTGATTGGTGTGATTTCCGTTGTCGGCATTAAATTTATGGGCGGCGGCTTTGGCGGCTTTATTTCCAGTGATAAGAATATCGAAACCCCCCTGTTCTTAGGGATGGATTACGATGAAGCAGTAAAGGAAGCGGAAAAAATGGGGATTACCCTTGTGCAGGAGGGGGAGGACTACAGCAGCTTCTATGACACAGGCTGTATCATTTATCAATCTGTCAACGAAGGGACGATGATTGGTGAAGGTACCAAAATCGGCGTAAAGGTCAGCCTTGGATTGACAGAGGAGGAAATGCCGAATGTGGTTGGCAAGAGCGAAAATGCGGCAATCGAAGCCATTACCCGTCTGGTTGGGGACGTGGCAGAGATTCGCTATGTGCATGACGCAGATGCAAAGCCCTCTGAGGTTATCAAGCAGGAGCCCGAAGCCGGTGCTTCTATTACGGCAAAGAGCCGCATTATTCTGACCATCAGCAAGGGGGACGAGGATACCAATGTTACCGTACCCAATGTTGTAAATGATACACTGGAGGATGCAAAGGCTTCCCTGACAGCGGTTGGCTTAACGGTCGGGAATGTATCTTATGCGGCAAGCGATAAGGTGGCAGAGGGCAAGGTTATCACGCAGACCGTGGCGGCGAATAAATCCGTACCGAGCGGCAGTGTGGTTAATCTGGTTGTCAGCAGCGGCGCGGATACGCAGGAGAATGAAAACAATAAGCCTTCCTCCAATACCCAGACACAGGGCACAAAATATTTCACAATTAACGCACCCAGCGGCAGCGAAGGCTCTGTTTATGTGCGTGTGGTAAAAGAGGATGCGGACGGAGTATACCCTGTGGTAGACACCTACAGAGATGCCTCCGAATTCCCTTACAGCGTTTCCGTAACGGGTAAGGGCAGTGGTACGGTTACCTGCTATATTGATAATGTGCAGCAGTGGTCGCAGAGTGTAAACTTCTCCGGATGATAAGGATAAAGGTGAATCTATGCTGGAAGGCGTAATTTTAAAGGGAATTGGCGGTTTTTATTATATTGATACGGAACGCGGCGTATACGAATGTCGGGCGAGAGGCATCTTCCGCAAGGAGGGGATTCGCCCGACCGTAGGCGATGCGGTGCGGATTTCTGTTCTGGATGAGGAAAAGAAAAAGGGCAGTCTGGATGAAATTCTGCCCAGAAGGAATGAGCTCATCCGTCCAAGGGTGTCCAATGTGGATCAGGCGGTGATTGTATTTGCGGCAAAAAGCCCGAATATGAATCTGGATTTGCTGGACAGGTTTCTGCTGCTGGCAGAGGAACAGGAGTTGGATATCGTAATTGTTATCAATAAAATCGACAAGGATAAAAAGGAGAATTATCTGGCGGCGGCAGAAATGTATCGGGATGCAGGCTATGCCGTTATCTGCACAAGTGCGGAAAAGGAAATCGGCATTGATGCACTGCGTACTGCTCTGGAAAACAAGATTTCTGTATTCGCAGGACCTTCGGGGGTTGGCAAAAGCAGCTTAATCAATAAAGCCTTCCCCGGACTGGAATTAAATACGGGCGAAATCAGCGAAAAGATACAGCGCGGGAAGCACACCACGCGACATGCAGAGCTGATTCAGATCACAGAGAAAAGCTATATCGTGGATTCTCCGGGGTTTACCTCTCTGTATCTGACGCATATTCCCTCGGAAAAGCTGCAGTATCATTTTCGGGAATTTCTGCCCTTTGTGCATGCATGCTATTACAACGGCTGTGTGCATATCAATGAACCGGATTGTGCCGTAAAGGAGCAGATTGGCAAGGCAATCCATCCGATGAGATATGAGAGATATGTTACGATTTATCATGAACGTAAGGAAGAAGAAGAGAGGAGATTCTAACCCATGAAAACGAAACTTTCCCCCTCCATGCTTTCCATTGATTTTGGCAAGGTAGCGGAGCAATTAAAGCTGGTCGAGGACGCAGGCACGCAGTATATCCATCTGGATGTGATGGATGGGATTTTTGTTCCCAATATTTCCTTTGGGATTCCTGTGATTAAGAGCATCAGAAAGCACAGCAATATGGTTTTTGATGCACATCTGATGATTGTGGAGCCTGAAAAATATGTAGAGGAATTCAGAAAAGCCGGTGCGGATATTATCAACTTCCATGTGGAGGCAACGAAATATCCCGCAGAGGTGATTCAGCAGATTAAGGCAACGGGCGCAAAGGCAGGCATTACCATTAACCCCAGAACGCCTGTTGAGGTGGTATATCCCTTCCTGAAGGATGTGGATATGGTTCTGGTCATGACGGTTGAGCCCGGCTTTGGCGGACAGAAATTCATGGCACAGCATGTTTCTAAAATCAGACAGCTGGCAGAATGGAAAAAGGAGCTGGGTCTGGAGTTCGATATTGAGGTAGACGGCGGCGTGACACTCGATAATGTGCGCGAGGTTCTGGATGCAGGCGCAAACGTGATTGTTGCAGGCTCTGCGGTATTCGGCAAGGAGGATATTGCAGGCGCGGCAAAGGGCTTTCTGGACATTTTTAAGGAGTATGAATAACGATGAAGGTAATTCTTTTTGCGGGAGCGGAAATCAGAGATTACAGCTTTTGTGAGAGCTATATGGATGGCGCAGATGCGGTCATCTGCTGCGATGCAGGGATGCGTCATGCAAAGGCACTGGGCATTGACCCCGATTATATCGTAGGGGATTTTGATTCCACAGCCTCGGAGGTTCTGGAATATTATAAGGCGAAAAATATCCCCATTCGGCAGTTCCCGACCAGAAAAAACGAAACCGACATGGAGCTTGGGATTATTCTGGCACTGGAGCTGGGCGCGACAGACCTTGTGCTGTTCGGCGGTATTGGGGACAGATTTGACCATACGCTTGCCAATGCGCATTATCTGCTTTCTCTTCTGAAAAAGGGCGTGCGTGCGCGTTTGGTGGATGATAAAAACTGTGTAGAGGTGATTGATCAGCACCTGACACTGCATGGCAAGGTGGGGGATTTGGTTTCCACACTGCCCCTTTCCATGGAGGTCACAGGCATTACGCTACAGGGCTTTTCTTATCCCCTGACGGATGCGACACTGACGCTGGATGGCGATTATATTGCGGTCAGCAATGTACTGGCGGAGGAAACCGCAACAATTGATATCAAGAGTGGCTATCTTTATGTGATTCGTTCCAGAGATTAAAACAAAAGCAGAAGCCCCCGACCAAAAACGGTTGGGGGCTTTTTGCACATTTGTAAGGCGGCGTGCATATCAATGATAAGAGGGGGGATTGGAATGCGAAGAAGATGTAACGGCGCGCCCATCAAATGGCTGGGCGGTGTTGTGCTGATTGCCATTGGACTGGGGATGCTTCTTGCATGTCTGATCCCGAAATGCGTTTTTCTGATTGGGATGGGATTTGTCGGGCTGGGGGTATGGCTCATCAGTCAGAACAGAAGATGCTGATTCTTCTATATTTCTATATACGAAAAAAAGCCGTTCTTTTTAAAATCAAAAAGAATGGCTTTTATCATTCGCTTGGAATTAGATTGCGCGTGTAATCTTGTTGGAACGCATACATCTTGTGCAAACGTAAATAGATTTTACATTGCCGTTGTCTTCAACGATTTTAACCTTCTTTACGTTGGGTTTCCATTTTCTATTCGCACGTCTACTTACCTGGGAACGTTCAATACTGATTCTATGACCTGTAATCTGGCCTTTTTCACAAATCGCACATTTAGCCATTGTCTGCACCTCCTTCAACCTCGCCTATGTGACATAACAAAGATATTTTAGCAGAAAAGCAAACGATTTGCAAGGAAAATAAGCAGAAAAAACGGATTTTTTTTCGGGCAGAGGAAGGAATGCGCTTTTCGGAAAAATCTTAAGAAAGTCGTAAGAAATTTGTAAGGAGCGTGTAACCTGCAAAGCGAAAAAGGATGCTATGGTAGAGGAAAGGGAAAAAAGCATAAAAATTATGAATCAGGAGAAGGAGGATGCGGTATGAAAAGGACGGTTTGTCTGGCATTGGCGATGAGTATGGTAATGGGAACAACGGCATTTGCGGCGGAGCGAAATCCGATTGTTCTGGTAAACAGGCAGGAATTTTTTCTGCAGGACACAGCGATGCAAAAGAACGGAAAATGGCTGTTTTCTGCGGAGGACTTGGCAGAAATGACGGGAAGTCAGATGACGAATCTGGGAGAGAGCCTGCTGTTTACAACGAAAACCGTGGCAGAGGATGCGGAACGGCAGATGGAACGGACGGTTGTTTTGCAGGCGGATGGTATGCTGGATGTAACAGCGAAGGAGAAAGACAGACTGTATTTGGGGGATAAAATCAATCGCGAGAACGGGAAATGCTTTCTGCCTGTACGGGAGTTTGCAAATGAAATGGGATATACTATGACATGGGACAGATTCTTGGGTTCTGATTGGATTTATCTGAAGGAGTTAAGAACGCCAGATGTGACGTTGACGGTGGAATATGATAAAAAAACAAACAGTTTGCAGGGAACGATAAACAATAAAGAGCCGCAGAGCTTTCTGTACGGAAACGCATTTACACTGGAACGGCTGACAGAAAACGGCTGGGAATGCGTGGCAAAGGAAGAACCAAAGACGGGGACAGAGCTTTCGATGCAGCCAACCAGAAGCGAAACAGGCGAAAACGGCATGACCACAATCGAGAAAAAGACAAAAAGGGGGCTTGCGGCAGGCGTATACCGCATGGGAATTCCATTTTCTTTCACCTATTATTACGGGGGGTATCAAGCATCGGCGGCTAAAGCGGCGCTGCGGAAGAATCCGGATAAAAAAGCGTATGATTTCTATTATGCAACCACTGTAGCCGAGCCGAATTTCTATTTCCGCGGAGATGGTCTCGGCAGCACATACGATGCTGAAATCACGACAAATTATACACTGTATGGTACATTTACTGTGGAATAAGGGGACGAAAGTCCTCTTTTTCTGTTGCAGAAACTATCGCAGAAAGATTGTATTTTGCCCATTTTTGCGGTATGATAAAAGAGGAAACATAGGGAGACCTATAGAAGAAATACAAAGGAGAAACCGAATGTTAGATATTTGTTTACTGGGAACAGGCGGCATGATGCCCATGCCCAGCCGCTTTCTGACAGCCATGCTGGCAAGGCTCAACGGCAGGCTTGCCTTGATTGATTGCGGCGAGGGAACGCAGGTGACCATGAAGATGCTCGGCTGGGGCTTTAAGGCGATAGATGTGATCTGCTTTACGCATTTCCATGCCGACCATATTTCGGGGCTGCCGGGGCTGCTTCTGACGATTGGCAACGCAGGGCGGACAGAACCCCTTACGCTGATTGGCCCTGTCGGCTTACAGCGGATTGTCGAGGGGCTGACCTTGATTGCGCCGGAGCTGCCCTTTCCCATCGAATATATTGAATTGACACAGGATGCACCGAACCCGATTTCTGTGGGGGCATTTGAAATTCATCATTGCCCTGCCGACCACATGGTAAAATGCTTTGCTTACCGCATTGATTTGAAACGAAAGGGAAAATTCGATGTGAAAAAGGCGGAGCGGCTGAAGCTGCCGAAGCCTCTTTGGAATAAGCTGCAAAAGGAAGGCAGTGTGGAGCATGAGGGCAAGACTTATACGGCGGATATGGTAATGGGGGAAAACCGCAAGGGCATTTCCGTAGCATACTGCACAGACAGCAGACCGGTTGACCGTATTACGAAATTCGTGGAGGGCGTACAGCTTTTCATCTGCGAAGGGATGTATGGCGAGGAGGAGAAAAAGCAGAAGGCGAGAGAAAACAAGCACATGCTTTTTTCCGAGGCGGCGCGTATGGCAAAAAGTGCAAACGTGGAACGGCTGTGGCTGACGCATTTCAGCCCTTCCCTGAACGAGCCTGAGGCATATTTGCCGGTGGCGCAGGAGATTTTTCCTATGACGGAGCTGGGCGAGGAGCGCAAGTGCATTACCATTGAATTTCCAAAATAAATTCCGAAAGTAAGAAACGGTGGAGAAAAAATCATGGAAGAAAAAAAGGATATTTATATATTAGCCATTGAAAGCTCCTGTGATGAAACAGCGGCGGCAGTGGTGAAAAACGGCAGAGAGGTGCTTTCCAATGTGATTTCCTCTCAGATTGACCTGCATACGCTATACGGCGGCGTTGTGCCGGAGATTGCATCCAGAAAGCATGTTGAAAATATTGACGGTGTCATTAAGAAGGCACTGGCGGACGCAGGCATGACACTGGAAGAAATGGATGCCATCGGCGTGACCTACGGTCCCGGACTGGTGGGGGCGCTGTTGGTTGGGCTTGCGGAGGCAAAGGCGCTTGCGTATGCGGCAGGAAAGCCTTTGATTGGCGTACACCATATCGAAGGACATATTTGTGCGAATTATATTCAGAATAAGGATTTTGCACCGCCCTATATGGCACTGGTGGTTTCGGGCGGACATTCCCATCTGGTTTATGTTTCCGATTACGGGAAGTATGAAATTATGGGACATACGAGAGACGATGCGGCAGGCGAGGCCTATGATAAGGTTGCGCGCGCGATTGGCATGGGATATCCCGGCGGCCCGAAGATTGATGCGGCGGCGAAGAAGGGCAACCCCGATGCAGTGAAATTCCCTCGTGTTTTTCTGGAGGAGGACAGCTATGATTTCAGCTTCAGTGGCTTGAAATCGGCGGTACTCAATTATGTGAATAAGCAGAAAATGATGGGGGCAGAAATTGTTCCGGAGGATATTGCGGCAAGCTTTCAGCAGTCTGTGGTAGAGGTTCTGGTGAGCAAGACCATCAAAGCGGCAAAGGCGCATGGCGTAAAGAAGATTGCGCTGGCAGGAGGGGTTGCCTCCAACAGTGCCCTGCGGACAAGGATGCAGGAGGCATGCGAAAGGAATGGCTTTTATCTGAGCGTGCCTGCGCCGATTCTCTGCACCGATAATGCGGCGATGATTGGCTGTGCGGCATACTATGAATATATTGCAGGAGTAAAGGATGGTTTGGATTTGAACGCGAACCCCAGCTTGAAGCTAGGGCAAAGATAAAAAAGTGTATACGCAAGGGAGGAACGAAGTATGGCAAGTATTTTAAACAGATACGAAAACATTATGTCCACGAATGTTTGCGGCATGATTGAATTCGCGGAAGACCCTATGAAAATGGCAAGACATTTATCTCACCACATGGAGGATGACCTTTCCAAAACGAAGCGGGAGGGCGCGGAGCTGATTGCAGAGATAGAAAAGCTTGAGGACAACAAATCGGTTCCCAATGCGGAAGCACTTTTGGTTGCGAAAAAGGCAGAGCTGATGAAGCTGCATGAAATACATGAGAAGCTGAATGACCAGATTCAGCAGATTACGGCAATCAGAGCGGCAATTTATGAGGCGGCTCGGAAAAAATAAAAATAGGAAAACAAAAAAGCAGCTGTAGGAAAGGTGGATTACAGCTGCTTTTTCTATGCTTGTTTTTTGATTTTTAGAGCATGCCGCCGTCAAGCGTGATGATTTTGCCCGTCAGGAAGGATGCCTTTTGGTCGGCAAGAAAGACTGCCAATTCCGCCACTTCCTCCGGCTGCCCGAAGCGCATAAGAGGGATTTCATCTGCCAGTGCCTGCCGTTCCTCCTCGCTGAAGCAGGCATTCATTTCCGTATCAATGACACCGCAGGAGATGGCATTGACCCGAATATGGGAGGGCCCAAGCTCCTTCGCCATCGCTTTGGTGAAGGCATTGATGCCGCCCTTAGAGGCGGAATACACAGCCTCGCAGGATGCGCCGACCTCGCCCCACATGGAGGAAATATTGAGAATGACACCATCCTTTTCGGATACCATGGCAGGGACGGCAAGATGGGTGCAGTTCAGCACCGAACCAAGGTTGACATCCAGCACATGGTTCCATTCGGCAGGGGTCATATCCGTAAACAGCCCGATATGGGAAATGCCTGCGTTATTGACCAGAACATCCACCATACCGAAGGTTTCTTCGATTTTTGCGAAAAGCAGCTTGCAGCCTTCATAATCAGAAACATCCGCCAGAACGGCAAGGACGGGAATAGCTTCACTTTCCAGAAGGGACTTCGTTTCCTCCAGCTGCGCCGCACTTTTGGAGGCATTCAGCGCGACATTATAACCGGCGCGCCCGAAGGCAAGCGCAATTGCCCTGCCGATGCCGCGGGAGGAGCCTGTTACCAGAACGGTTTTCTTTTTCAATTCCATAAAAATTCACAGCCTTTTTTCGTATTTTTTCTTATTCTAAAGGAATTCTTAAGAATTGGCAAGAGTGTCTGCGTTGGCTTTTGTCGGAGAATGTGGTATACTTTTCGGGTAAGAGAATGGAATCGGAAAGGATGAAACGATAAATGAACCATGATTTTTTCTACCGCGAATGGAACTGGATTGAGCAGCTTTCTGCGGCGTTCCATGTATTTGCGGCAAATATTAAACCCATATTGAAGGTGCTTTTGATTGTATTCCTGCCTATCAGTATTCTGGAAAGCATCATCAACGGGCGTATGCTGAACGCATATACGGTGTTTCAGCAGATTGCACAGGCGGGCGTGAGCCTATCCAATGAAGCAGACTTTTTTCAGGCGGCCTATCAGGTGCTGTTCCACTCCGGTCTGACGCTTTTGGTCGGTCTGTTTTTGCAGCCTGTCGGGACGATTGCCATTGCAAAGGTGGTAAAGCAGTTTGTGACAAAGCAGGAAATTTCCTTCGGCACTGCGTTGGGCGAAGCCTTTTCCCTGATGCCGACGATTGTGTTTTCGGGGGTTATTTACGGTGTGCTGATTTTCCTGACCAGCTTGATTATTGTGCCCGGAATTTACCTGAGCGTGGCTTGGGTGTTTTATGTGTATGCCATTGGGCTGAGTGACAAAAAGGGCATGGAGCCTATGCGCTACAGCAAAGCTCTGGTGAAGGGCAAATGGTGGAGAACCTTTGGCTATCTGCTGCTGTTGGCTGTGATTGCGATGCTTTGGAATTCTGCATTCCAGCTGAGCTACAGCTTTTTCCCGAATGAAAGAATTGGGAATGCGGTGTATCAGTTTCTGTGTTATTTCTCTGCTGCGTTTGTAACGGTCGGGGAGGCACTGCTGTTTTTAAACAGAGAGGCAGTGACATACGGCATACCGGCAGAGCCTGCGGCGGAGGATGCGCCTGCGGAATCCGTTACAGGGACGGTAGAGGGAGAGCCCACGGAAAACGAAGAAAATAAAGAGTAAAAGGTGCGCCCGGATAAGAAGCCTTGTATTCTGAAATGCTGAAAGCTATTTCATTTCTTCATGTTTTCTTATTGGGACACACCTAAACGCCTGTGTGTGACGGCACATACGGGCGTTTTTTGCTTGCTTTCGGTGAAAAAGAACTAGGAAAATAGTGGCTTTTTTGATATACTCAAAGAGCAGCACAGAGAAACGAAGAATAGAGGTGCAAGTTATGTATAGTGGAAGTGGGAGTTTTCCCGCAGAAGAAATGAAATATTTGAAACTGCTGTCCAATCAGTATAAAAATATCAACAGCGCAGCAACGGAGATTATCAACCTGAAGGCGATTCTGAACCTGCCGAAGGGGACGGAGCATTTTGTTTCCGATATCCATGGTGAGGCGGATTCCTTCAGCCATGTACTCAGAAACGCATCCGGTGTTATCAAGAACCAGATTAGTGCAATCTTTGGGGAGAGCCTGCGCAGCAGTGAGAAAAAATCACTGGCAACGCTGATTTATTACCCGGAACAGAAGCTGGAAAAGATGACTGAAGCAGAGGAGGAAATGGCAGAATGGTATAAAATTACCCTGCACAGACTGGTGAAAATCTGCAAGGTGGTATCCTCGAAATATACCCGTTCCAAGGTGAGAAAGGCACTGCCGAAGGAATTTGCCTATATCATCGAGGAGCTGCTGCACGAAAACAGCGCCAGCGTGGATAAGGATATGTATTATACGGAAATTATACATACCATTATTGACCTTGGGCAGGCAGACCGTTTTATCGTTGCGATGTGCAATTTGATTCAGCGGCTTGCGATTGACCAGCTGCATGTTATCGGGGATATTTATGACAGGGGTCCTCATGCCGCAAGAATCATGGATATTCTGGCGCATTATCATTCTGTGGATATCCAGTGGGGCAACCACGATATCGCATGGATGGGCGCGGCGGCAGGCTGTCAGGCTTTGATTTGTAATGTTCTGCGTATTCAGACAAGATATGCGAACCTCGATACCATTGAGGAGGATTACGGCATTAACCTTCTGCCGTTGGCAACCTTTGCGATGGACAAATACGCAGGCGACCCCTGTGAGCAGTTCAAGCCCAAGGGGGATGAGGTGCTGAGTGATAAGGACTTCAACATGATTGCCAAAATGCACAAGGCAATTTCCATCATGCAGTGGAAGATGGAGGGGCAGATTATCAAACGCCGCCCCGAATTCCGCATGGAAAACAGATTGCTGCTGGATAAGATTGATTTTGAAAAGGGAACCGTGCTTGTGGATGGCGTGGAATATCCCATGAATGATATGAATTTCCCGACGATTGACCCGAAAGACCCCTATAAGCTGACGGAAGAAGAACAGGAGGTTATGGATAAGGTGAAATCCTCCTTTGTGAACAGCGAAAAGCTGCAGCAGCATGTGCGCGTGCTGTATCATAAGGGGAGCATGTATACCATTTTCAACTCTAACCTGCTGTTCCATGGCGGCATTCCCATGAATGCAGACGGGACACTCAAGGAAGTGACCTTCCGTGGGAAAAAATACATCGGCATGGAATATCTGGACGCAGTAGAGAGAACTATGCGCGAGGGTTATTTCAATAAGGCACATACCGAGGCAAAAAGAGAATGTATGGACTACATCTGGTATATGTGGTGCGGCGAGGATTCTCCCCTGTTCGGCAAGAAGAAAATGACAACCTTCGAGCGATATTTTATTGATGATAAGACAACGCATAAGGAAGAAAAGAATCCTTATTATACCCTTAGAAATGAGGAATCTGTCTGTGAGCATGTTCTGGAGGCCTTCGGCTTAGACCCGAAAAGCTCTCATATCGTGAATGGACACGTTCCCGTTAAGGTGGTAAAGGGAGAGAGCCCCATCAAGGCAAATGGCAGATTGTTCGTAATCGACGGCGGGTTTTCCAAGGCATATCAGAAGGAAACGGGGATTGCAGGCTATACGCTGATTTACAATTCCCATGGCATGGTTCTGGTATCTCATGAGCCCTTCGTATCCACGGACAGAGCCATTGCGGAGGAAAAGGATATTCTTTCCTCTACGGTTGCGCTCCAGTATACACAGGACAGAATCCGTGTGAAGGATACGGATATCGGGAAAAAGCTGCAGGAAAGTATTGCAGAGCTGGAAAAGCTGCTTTACGCATATCAGAACGGTATCATTAAGGAGCAGCAATAAAAACTGAAATTGAGCAGGAAAAAGCCCTTGCGAGAGAAAAACCTCGTAAGGGCTGCTTTTTTGCTTATTTTTTATTTTTCTTTGGGGAAGCAGGGATTTTTCGGGCAGCAGCCTTACCTGCCAGATACCCGCTTGCCCATGCCCATTGCAGGTTATAGCCACCGCAGTCCCCATCTATATCGAGCACCTCGCCTGCGGCAAAAAGACCGGGCATCAGGAGGCTTTCCATGGTATGAGGGTTGAATTCCTCTGTGCGGATACCGCCTGCCGTTACCTGCGCGGCATCAAAGCCCATCGTGCCGACAACGGAAAGGGAAAAATCCTGTATGGCATGCGCGATTCTCTTGATATCAGAGGGCCTGAGGGAGGAAATGGGTTCGGTGAAGCCAAAGCCTGCGTAGCGCAGAAGGGTGCGCCCCAAGCGGTTATGCAGAATCCCTGTCAGGAAATTTTCCATAGACTGATGGGGCATTGCTTTTTTGCGGCTTTGCAGGAGGGAAACCACCTCATCATGGCTGAGATGACGCAGGAGATTCAAATGCACCGTCAGCGGTGCCTTTCCTGTGGAAATGATACGGGAGATTTCAAAAACAGTCGGGCCGCTGATGCCGAAGTCCGTAAACTGGATTTCGCCTGCATTTTCCGCAAGGATTTTGCCGTTTCGCTCCACGAGGACAGAGCCATCTGCACGCACGCCCTTGAGTGCCTTCACGAAGGTGGTATCGGTTTTTACCTGCACCAGCGCAGGGAACAGCTTGGTAATGGTATGCCCCTGACTTTTCAGAAGATCATAGCCGCTTTGCGTGCCGCCAAGCTTTGCGCCTGCCATGCCGCCACAGCAGATGATAACGGCATCGGCGTGGAGGGTCTCCTCCCTGGAAAGCACTTGAAAGCCGCCCTTTTTGCTGCGCTTCAGTGCAGTAACCTCGAAGGAGGTGCGTATCTCTACGCCCATTTCCTCCAGAGCAAGCCGCAGCACATCTACCACACTGCCTGCCTGATCGGAAAGGGGATAAACCTTGCCGCTTGGCTCTACGGTGGTAATCAGCCCGAGAGATTGGAAAAATGCAAGTGTTTTTTTGGTATCAAAGGCCTGCAGGGCAGTCTGTGCAAATATCGCGTTTTGCCCATGGTAATTTTTCATTGTCAGCTTTGTGTTGGAGAGATTGCAGCGGCCGTTGCCTGTTGCGAGAAGCTTGCGCCCAACGCGCGCCTGTCGTTCCAGAATACAAACCTCTGCACCCTCTTTTCTTGCGGAAAGTGCCGCCATCATGCCGGAGGCACCACCGCCGATAATAAGAACCTTCATTGTGTCACCTTTCTATTTTAGGGGAATTGATTTCGATTGATATATCTGTTTATTATAAGCGGTTTTCGGGCGGAATGCAAATGAAGCGGCGAATTTGAAACGTTGTAGCAGGGCATAGATTGTGGTATACTTATATGATAAGTTGGTCATAGAATAGAACTATGATAGGAATTTAATATAAATGGAGTTAAAAAGATGAACGAAAAAGCATTGCATACGTTAGAATATGACAAAATTATAGAAAAGCTGGTGGGTTATGCGGTTTCCCCGATGGCAAAGGAACGTGCCGCGGCACTGCGCCCTTCTGCTGCCATGAGTGATATTATCATTTGGCAGGAGGAAACAACGGAAGCGACCACCATGGTACTGAAAAAGGGGACACCTTCCTTCGGCGGCTTTCGGGAAATCCGTCCGCAGCTAAAGCGGGCCTCTATGGCAGGGATTCTTTCCATCGCGGAGCTGATGTCGGTGGGGGAATTTGCGTATGTCTGCCGCAAGGTAAAAAATTATGCCAGAAAAGAAAACAAGGATGAGGTCTATGCCCGTCTGGATGAATATTTTGATTTGATTACCCCTCTGGATAAGCTGGAAAATGAAATCAGCCGCTGTATTCTTTCGGAAACGGAGGTTGCGGATGATGCCAGCGCAGGACTGCGGAGTGTCCGTCGGGAGATTAAGGCCTCCAATGAAAGAGTGAAGGATCATCTGAATGGGGTTATCAATTCCTCGGCATACCGCAATATGCTGCAGGATTTTGTGATTACCATTCGTAATGACAGATACTGTGTCCCCGTTAAGGCGGAATACAGAAGCTCCTTCCCCGGCATGATTCACGATCAATCCAACACAGGCTCTACGCTGTTTATGGAGCCGTTGAGCGTGATTCAGCTGAACAATAAAATTAAGGAGCTGCAGGCGAAGGAAAAGGAAGAAATCGAAAAGATTCTGATTGCCCTTTCGGATATGGTGACGGCAAATGCGTTTGCGATTGAGGGAAATCTGGAACTGCTGACACAGCTTGATTTTATTTTTGCAAAGGCAAATCTTTCCCTTGCCATGGACGGGACACAGCCCCTGTTTAATACAAAAGGCTATATCAATATCCACAAGGGCAGACATCCTCTGCTTGACCCGAAAAAGGTTGTGCCGACGGATATTTATTTGGGAAAGGATTTTACTACGCTGATGATTACAGGTCCGAACACCGGCGGCAAAACGGTTGCCCTGAAAACCTTGGGGCTGTTTACGCTGATGGGGCAGGCAGGACTGCATATTCCTGCATTTGATAATTCGCAGCTGGCGGTGTTTGATAATGTGTTCGCGAGCATCGGGGATGAGCAGAGCATTGAGCAGAGTCTGAGTACCTTTTCGGCACACATGACGAATATCGTGAAAATTATGGACGAGGTGACGGATGACTCTCTGGTGCTGTTCGATGAGCTTGGCGCGGGGACAGACCCGACGGAGGGCGCAGCCTTGGCGGTTGCCATCATACAAGCCCTTCTGGACAGAAAAATCCGTACCGCAGTGACCACGCATTATAGCGAATTGAAGGTATTTGCGCTGACGACAGAGGGTGTGGAAAATGCCTGCTGCGAATTTGATGTGGAAACGCTCCGTCCGACCTATCGCCTGCTGATTGGGATTCCCGGAAAAAGTAATGCGTTTGCGATTTCCAAGCGACTGGGCTTGCAGGAATATATTCTTTCTGCGGCGAAGGAATTTATCAGTCGGGATGAGGCAAGATTTGAGGATGTGATTACCGATCTGGAAATCAGCAAGAAATCCGTCAAATTTGAACAGGAGCGCGCAGAGGAATACCGCAGAGAGGCGGAGGAGCTGAAAAAAGAGGTCGAGCGGCAGAAGGAAAAGACGAGAGAGCAGAAGGAAAAAATTCTTGCCAAGGCGAGAGAGGACGCAAAGCAGCTTTATGTGCAGGCGAAGGAGGAAGCCGACCGTATCATCAAGGAGATGAATAAGCAGGCGAAGGAGGCAAACAATCGCACGAAGGCGTTGGAGCAGAGACAAAAGCTGAATGAAAAGCTTTCCTCCATGCAGCAGGATTTCCTGAAATCGAAAAAGGTAAAGCCGAACCATAAGGCACCCGAAAATCTGAAGCCGGGCGACAGAGTGTATGTGATTTCCTTTGACCAGAACGGCGAGGTGCTGACTGCGCCTGATAAGAATAAAGAGGTTATGGTGCAGATGGGGATTATGAAAATGAAGGTGCCGATGGCGGAGCTGATGCTTGACGATACCCCCAGACCGAAGGAAAAACAGAAAAGACAGCAGCCGACAAAGGCAAAATTCTCTAAGAGCCAGTTTATTTCGGCAGAGATTGACTGCCGTGGACAGCTTGTGGATGAGGCGATTGCCAATATTGATAAATATATTGATGATGCGTATTTATCCGGACTGAAGCAGGTTGTGATTATCCATGGGAAGGGCACAGGCGCACTGCGCGCAGGGGTGCAGAATTATCTGAAAATGAATTCTCATGTAAAAAGCTACAGACCCGGTACCTTCGGCGAAGGCGAAGCCGGTGTTACGGTGGTGGAATTAAAATAAAAGGCGGATTTCTGAACAGAGGTGAAGAAGATGGAAAAACAGAAGATTTTGGTTGTGGATGACGATAAGCATATTGCGGAGCTGATTTCTCTTTATATGATGAAGGAGGGCTATGAAACGCAGGAGATTTATGATGGAAAGGAAGCTGCCGCGGCAGTGGAAGACTTTCAGCCTGATTTAATCCTGCTGGATCTGATGCTCCCCGGAATGGACGGCTATCAGGTCTGCACAGAGGTGCGTAAGACAAGCCGTGTACCGATTATCATGCTGACGGCGAAGGGCGAAACCTTTGATAAGGTGCTTGGCTTGGAATTGGGTGCGGATGATTATATCGTAAAGCCCTTTGAGCCAAAGGAGCTTGTGGCACGAGTGAAGGCGGTGCTGCGCAGATACGAGCCAAAGCAGGAGGAGGACAAAAATATTTTGAAATTCGGGGAATTGGAAATCAATTTGTCGAACTATTCTGTGCTGTATCATGGGAAAAGTCTGGATTTTCCCCCGAAGGAATTTGAACTGCTCAGCTTTCTGGCGCAGCATCCCAATCGGGTATTCACCAGAGAGCAGCTGCTTGACCGCATCTGGGGCTATGAATATGTGGGGGACACCAGAACGGTGGATGTCCATGTAAAGCGCATCCGTGAAAAGCTGAACAGCGAGGATGAATGGGGCATTCGGACAGTCTGGAGTGTCGGCTATAAATTCGGACAAAAATAAAAAGGGGGAATACCCCTTTTTATATGTCGGATTCTTTTTCAGTTGTTTCGGCAGGCGCTTCGGCAGGAACAGGTGCGCCGTCAACGGTCATATCCTCTGCGGAAACCGCTTCCGCAGGCGTATCCTCTGCGGACTGCTGCGTTGCCTCATATTCTGCTTTTTTCTTCAGCAGCTCCTGTCGTCTTGCATCCTTACGCATGTTTGACCAGCGCAGCATAAAGCAAAGAACCAGCAGGAAAAGGATGAGATAATGAAAGCTATTCATGTGCCGCCAATCCACACGAACAAGTACGAGAACAGCCAGAGCGATGAGAAGCATATCTCTGGGTGCCATTTGTTTTCTTCTGGGCGGTGTAGGTTGAGGGCTGTTTTGTGTATTATTTTCCATAGGGTAATAATCAGGCAAAAAATGCCGTTCTCCTTTCTAAAATTTCTTGTTTTTTGAGCAAAACAGGTACATAAGAACAGTATATCATTATTTTAATGATTTGTAATGCTTTTTTTCTTTTTTGGAGGAATGAAGATGAAAAACGATTCCATTGTGCGCAAGCAGATGATGCTGTATATGGCAACCATTGCGATATTTGTTGCGGTGGTTTGCGGCGCGTTGACAATACTTTATACCAAACATTATATGGCAGAGAAACGGGAGGAATTGATTCAGCAGGGAGAAAAAATCGCACAGGCCTACAAGAAGGGATACCGGACAGGCAATCTGAGCGAGCTAAGCTATGAACTGCAGATTCTGGAAAGCTACATGGGCTCAGGGGTTTTGGTTATCAATGAGAACGGTGAGGTTGCGCTTGCCTCTCCGGGGTTTAATGATGAATTTCTGGGGGATAACAGAATCAGCCAGACATTGATTGAGCGTGTGCAGAATGGAGAAATCGTTTCGGTACAGACAAAAAGCGGACAGGTTTCCGATACGCCCATGCTGGTGGTCGGATATCCGTTTTCGGAGGGACATCTGGCAGGAATTCTGATGTGCCGTTCCCTGCCGGAGATTGAGGAATCCTTGAAGGAAATGTACCAGATTAGCGTAATCAGCCTGTTTTTCGTTTCGCTTCTGGGGCTGATTGTCAGCTATGTGACGGCGAAATATGTTGCGTTGCCGCTGATGCGGATGAACCGTGCGGCAAAGGTTATTGCAAATGGGAATTTTGAGGAGCGCGTGGATGTGACAAGCTCGGATGAATTGGGTGAGCTGGCGCAAAGCTTTAATCACATGGCGGAAAGCCTGCAAACGCATGAGAAGGTGCAAAAGGATTTTATTGCAAATATTTCGCATGACCTGCGTTCGCCATTGACCAGTATGCAGGGCTTTCTGACGGCAATGCTTGACGGAACGATTCCGCCTGAAAAACGGGAGCATTATCTGAAAATCGTTCTGGAGGAAACGGAACGGCTTTCTCGTATGACACAGAGTATTGTGGAGCTGAGCCGCGCACAGAGCAGTGCGATTTTGCTGGATGAATCGGATTTTGAATTGAATGAGCTGATTCGTTGGAATATTGAAATGCTGGAACCGCAGTTAGAAGAAAAGAACGTACAGATTCATGGCATTTATGAAGCGGAACAGACCATGGTGCATGGGGACAGAGACAAAATTTCCCGTGTGCTACAGAACCTGTTGGGCAATGCAGCAAAATTTTCACCGCAAAATGGTATTATCGAGGTGGAAACGACACTGGATAAGAAAAAGGTTCTGGTTTCTGTAAAGGATCAGGGACCGGGCATCAGTGAGGAAGACCAGAAATATGTCTTTGACCGTTTCTTTAAAACGGATACGACTCGAAATATGGACAAGACGGGCAGCGGAATCGGTCTGGCGATTGTGAGAGAATTTTTGCAGGCACATGGCGAAACGATTACGGTAAAAAGTGAGAAGGGAAAGGGTGCAGCCTTTGTTTTCTCGCTGAAATTGGCAAAAAAAGAAAATTAAAAGGAATTGAGGCAACGAAACAGGAACTGCCCCTCACCTGTCAGACAGTATGCGATACGATTTAGCAGGTGGGGGGCAGCTCAGAAGAATATGTGATTTTTATTGTTTATTTGCTGGTTTTCATTTTTTTCAGCATGGTTTCCGTTGTTTCCATGTAATAGGAAGCATCCTGTATCCCCTTGATTTTTAAATCGGCGGGCTTGCCCTTGCTGTCTACAAAGACGGTGGTCGGCAGACCCTCCAGATTATCCGTAATCCAAGTGGCAAGGTTTTGATCCGGCATGATGCCTGTGAAGGTAACGCCGGCTTTTTTATACGCATCGGTTGCGATTTTTTCTGCCTTCTGCCCGGGAGTGTCAATGACAACCTGCACGAAGTTTACGTTTGGATGCTTCTTCTGCAAATCCTTGTAGAAGCTTTGCAGGGTATCCAGTTCATTGATGTTGTCCTCCTCGCAGTAGCTTGCCCAGAAGTTTACCACCGTCATATCGTAATCATAGAAAACAGCGGAGGTGACAGGGTCGCCATCAAGGGTATTGGAAATGAAGTTGAGATATTTGCTGTTTTCCTCTGCTTCATCCAGCACCGCTTCCTCATCCGGCAGGGAAATTTCAATACTTTCGCGCAATTCCGGCAGATAGCTTTCCAATTCGCGGAAGGTTGCCTGTGCTTCTGTGGAGAAGTGGTCGATGCCGTCGGCATAATCGGTCAGGAAGAAGAATTGGAAATCACCCTTTACGCCGATTTTTTCCACACTCTTGAAAAAGTCCATTTCCTCTTTTACTTCATCTGTTTCCAGATTTTCTGTTCGCACAACGAGCATTTCCACGATAGGGGTCATCAGTTCTTCCACAGCAATGGTGGATTCGGCATCATTCAGCGGCTCCATATTTTCATCAGGCGCATAGTTATACTGAATTTTTGCATAGATATCGCCGTTCACCTTGACATAGGACGCGGGGATGAGGTTTGTATTTTCCATTTCTACCCATGCATCGGGGATAGTGTAGGAAAGGCCGCATTTCGGCAGGTTAAATTCTGTCTGAATTTCTTGTTGGGTATCGTCGGCAGTTTCGGTTTTGCCGCAGGCGGCGGAGCCAAAGAGCAAAAGGGCTGCCAAAAGCAGAGCTAGCTTCTTTTTCATATTTTAAATACCTCCTAGATTCTTTTTTATGGTTCGGATAATATTATAGCGAAAAAGCTTTTTCTCTGCAACCGCAGAGAGGAAAGATTCCGAAGATTCACCTGTGATTTTTATATTTTAATGACATTTTAATCTATTTTGAAACTGCCTTTAAGAGAAAAAAAGCATACTAAAAGGAATAAAAACAAGACAAACAAAAAAAGAATTGTTATACTGATAAAAATATGATTGAAGGAAGTGGGAAAATGGAACGAAAAAAAATCCTTCTGATTGAAGATGAGGTAAAGCTGGCTCGTTTTGTGGAGCTGGAATTGAAATATGAGGGCTACGATGTAACGACCTGCCATGACGGCAGAGTGGGGATGGAGATGATCACGAATCAGGAATTCGACATGATTTTGCTTGACCTGATGCTGCCGGGGCTGACCGGTATTGAAATCTGCCGCCGGGTACGGAAATTTTCGCAGGTACCAATCATTATGCTGACGGCAAAGGATGAGGTAATGGATAAGGTTGCCGGACTGGACAGCGGTGCGGACGACTACCTGACAAAGCCCTTCGCGATTGAGGAGCTGCTTGCAAGAATGCGCGTGGCATTCAAGCACAGCGAGGGAAGTAATATTGCAAAAAAGACGATTTTACAGGTGCAGAATTTGGAGATTGATACGGAAAAGCGAATGGTAACGGTCGATGGCAAGGTGGTTGATTTAACAAAGAAGGAATATGAGCTTCTGACCTATCTGGTACAGAATAAGAATATCGTTTTAACGAGAGAACAGATTTTGAATGAGGTCTGGGGCTATAGCTACATTGGCGAAACAAATGTGGTGGATGTGTATATCCGCTATCTGCGTGCGAAGATTGATGAAGCCTTTGGGAAAAAATACATTCTGACCATTCGAGGGGTAGGATATTATGTCAAGGAAGAATAAGGAGTGGCTGAAGGGAATTCAGCACATGGCGATTGCCAAGCGAATCACGCTGCTTTACGGGGGGATTTTTTCGCTGTCCCTGCTGTTTATCAGTGGCTTTATGATGCTGAATATCTCCGGCTTGCAGCAGAGCGAAATGCGTAGAGAATTGCAGGAGACTATGACGCAGGTGCAGGAATTTTTGCAGACAAATACGGAGCTGAGTGATGAAAGCCTGAGAGAACTGCTGGGGGATAAATATGTTGAGGTCAGCATTTACAGCAGCGAAGCAAATGAAACCTACAACAATTTTGTGGGAGAGATGCCGCCGTTTCTGTTTCGTCCCGAAGGGGAGCCTCCGAGCAGGCAAAAGCCGCAGAACGGCGCGGACAAGCCGCCTGTGATTGGAGAGAATGAGCTATACAGAGAGGGCTACCAGATTAACGGGCGGAGAGAAAACAAAAGCGGCAATGTGGAATATATTCTGGAAAACAGCACAGACCAGCAGTTTATGCTGCTAACGAACCATTTTGAAACGGATACAGATGCGTATCGAATTCAGGTGTTCAAAATGATGGGGAATAACGCCTATATGATGCGGAATTTTCTTGTAAAAATGCTGATTGTGGATATTCTTGGGATTTGCTGTGCATTTCTGATTGGGAAATACATCAGTGACTGTATTCTGCGCCCCGTTGAAGCGATTCGTTCGGCGGCAGAGCGGATTTCCATCGAGGACTTGAGTCAGCGGATTTCTACGGAAGGCCCTGAGGATGAGATGAAGGAGCTGACGATTACGTTTAACTCCATGATTGACCGATTAGATGGGGCGTTTCAGCGGCAGAGTCAGTTTATTTCCGATGCGTCCCATGAGCTGCGGACACCCATTGCCGTCATTCAGGGCTATGCGAATCTGATTAACCGCTGGGGCAAGAGCGATCCTGAGGTTTTGCAGGAATCCATCGATTCTATCCTGACAGAAACCGACCACATGAGTGCGCTCATCCGTCAGTTGCTTTTTCTGGCGAAGGGTGACCAAAATAAGCTGCATGTACAGAAAACAAGAGTTTCTCTGAACGAGATTGCGGCAGAGCTGGTGCGTGAAATGGATTTGCTGCAGGAGGGCAGAAGTATCACCTTTACAGCGGAGGATGAGGTGGAAATTTTTGCGGAATATGATTTAATCAAGCAGCTGCTGTGGATTCATGGCGAGAATGCCTTAAAATATTCCCCGAACGGCAGTGAGATTGCGGTGCGGGTCTGGAAGGATGCAAGCTTCGGCTATGTTTCCGTGGAAGACCACGGCGCAGGCATTGCGGAGGAGGACCTGCGTAAGATTTTCGACCGTTTTTATCGTGCGGATAAATCCAGAAATAAGGAGGTTTCCGGTACAGGCTTAGGGCTTGCTATTGCGCGCTGGATCATCGATTGCCATGATGGAGAGGTTCTGGTGGAAAGCAAGGTAGGGGAAGGAACGATTTTCACCGATAAATTCCGGCTGTTTTCCGCAGAAAAGAAAGCAAAATCAAAATAATAAAGAAGCAAAACAAAAGGAAAGAAGGCAAAAAGAGGTGTCTCGAAACAGAAGGACGCTTCTTTTTTGCATGAAATTCATAAAAAAAGCTTAATTTTTCTTTGTTCTATTGTTTGGAAGGGAAGTCTTTGCTATAATATTCATAGGTTAAATCTGTAAGATAACCAAAAAAAGGTTGAAAAAGGAGGCGTTTACTTATGAAAAAGAAGCTGGCGGCACTGCTTTGCGGTGTTATGTGTGTGGGAGCATTTTCGGGCTGTTCGACGGATGAGCTGGGCTATCTGAAGATGGCAGCAAATGCAATGGATACCATGAAGACCTGTGAGGTAAAGGGAACGATGCAGGCGGATATCAACTTTGATGCATTGGAGACGTTTATGACAGATGTTGCAAAAGCAACAGGTGCGGATATGGTTGCGACAGTTGGGGAATTCCCTGACGGCAGAAAGACCATGCAGATGGATTACGACATGAATCTGGATATGGATACAATGAAATACGATATGTCCTTTGATGTGAATTACGAAGGCAAGAAGTACGATCTGGGTACGGTGTATTACAGTCTGGCGGATGGCGTTGTTGTGACAACAGATACCCTTCTGGGTGCATATCAGCTTGCGGGGGCTGTGGAAGAAAAGAATGACAGCTATCTTTTCACAGAGGCCTTTGCAAGAGATTTCAAGGCAGCACTGGGACAGCAGAAATATATTACACTTATCTCTGCCGAGGATATGACAGGGGTTGACATGGAAGGTGTAAGCATGAGCGGCTTACAGGATGCCGTATTTACCTTCTATGAGGATGTATTCAAGGGCTTTGAAACGGGCATGGTAAAGAAAATCAGCGGCGGCTATGCAATTCAGGCAGACGGACAGCAGGTGGCACAGCTGATGATCAATATGCTTGATTTCATCGGCAAGAACCCTGAGCAGGTGCTGAATGCAACCGAAGCCTACATGATGACTGTAATGGACAGCATGAATGCAAGTGCAGAGGATAGGGCGCAGATAAAAGAAGGCTTTGCAGAGCTGAAGGCATCGGAGCAGGACTTCGTGGACGGTGCGAGCGACCTAAGTGCAATGTTAAAGGAAATTGTGAAAGAACCCAGCGTTTCCATGGTTCTGAACAGCTTCAAATATAATGCGGAGGTAAAACAGCTGGCAGAAGGCTTCCGTTCTACAGAGGTGTATGATGTAACCCATAACGGCAAAAGAGTTGCGAAGATTACCACAGATTCTACCATGATGAGCTCCAACGAAACCGTAACGATTCCGAAGGGCGGCATGACATTGGAGGAGCTGCAGAATCAGATGGCGCGTCTGGAAAATAAATATAACCCTGTTGTCGGCGTAACTGTGACATGGGGCTGGGGCGGCGATAACGAAGCGAGCCTGGAGGCAAACAGAAAAGAAGGCAGTGCGGTATTCGGCGGCAATTATGATTATACCGATCTGGTTGTGAAAAACGGCAGAGCTTACCTGCCCTTGCGTGATATCTGCGATATGCTGGGTGAGGATGTCGGCTGGGAAAAGACCACAAAGACCTCTTATGTGATGCAGAACGGCAAACGCGTGAATATGAATGTGCTTTTGCAGGACGGCAAATCATTTGTTGGCGTAAGAGCCTTTGAAAAGCTTGGTTATACCGTAACCTACACTCCTCTGGAGGACGAAAAGATGGTTGAAATTATGAAATAAGTTGACACCCTAAGTCGAAATCGGGATTTCGACTTGCTAAGACAGAGGAATAAACAGACGAGTTCCATCACCTTAAAAGCCTCGAAACTCGCTGTTTTCCTCGCCGGAAGTGAATTCCGACTGCGGATTCTATTTGGGAAACGGATTTGTTTCCCAAGCCCTTCCGCTGCCTCGAAATTACTTTGTCTACAGTCTGGGAGGACGATGAAAATCGTCCTCTTTTTGCGTTATCGGCGTGTTCTTTTTTTCAGATTTTCCCAGAAGGCATAGGGAATGGCGAGGTTATTTTTCCCACTGCCAAGATAGATATCGGGTTTATTTTTTCCGTGAAAATCACTGCCGCCGGAGGGAAGCAGACCCAGTCGCTTGGCAAGTGCGGTGATCTCCTTTGTCTGTTCGGGGGTATAGGTGGAATATTGGCACTCGATGCCGTCCAGACCATAGGGAATCAGCTCCCTGCAAAGAATTTCTAGCTGCGCTACATCCAGCTCATAAAGCGTAGGATGCGCCAGAACCGCCGCGCCGCCTGCCGCCTTGATGGTTTCGATGCAAAGGGCAGGAGAGAGAAATTCCCGCTCCACATAGCCCGGCAGACCGGGGGAGATATAACGGGTAAAAGCGTCCGCCTTCTTTTTGATATAGCCCTTTTCGAGCAGAATATTCGCAAAATGCGCCCGTGTGATGATTTCACCGCCTGCGTTTGCCGCCACCTCGTCCAAAGTCAGATGCAGACCGATGGAGGAAAGCCTTTCACACATCCTGCGGTTGCGGATATCGCGGCTGCTTCGGATGGTTCCCATGCGGCCCTTGAGAACGGGATGCGCCGGGTCAAAGCCTAAGCCGACAATATGGATTTCGGGACGGTGGAAATGCTCCCAGAGTGCGGCAAATTCAATGCCTGCGATGGCTTCGATGCCGAGGGCGTTTCCTGCGGCTTGAAATTCCGCCAGACCGTCAATGGTATCATGGTCGGTCAAGGCGATGGCGGAAAGCCCGATTTTCTGCGCCAGCGCTGCAACCTCTTTGGGGGCATAGGTGCCGTCCGATGCGGTGGAATGGCAGTGTAAATCTATAATAGAGGAATCGTGCATACCAATGCCTCCTTTCTATTTTATCGGTATATCTATCAGTATAGCATACTTTTTCCAAAAGACCCATAAAATAAAACCAGAGAGGTCTGTTTGGATAGGATGTGATTTTTTGGGGAAGGAAAAAGGAAAGAAGGAAAAAAGAGAAAAAAAGGAGAACCATAGCCGCCGAACCCGTGAAAGGCAGACGGGCGGCACGGCGCTTTGCCTTCTGCGCGGCATGGGCATTGCCTTTGCCATCACCTGTATTATATTTATCGGCTTTGGGATGATACTGACCTATACCGCTGCTTCGGAGGAAAGTCTGCCTTTGGTTTCTCTCATCTGTACGGCACTTTCTGCGGCGGCGGCAGGCTATGACTGGGCGGCGTGCAAAAGGAAACGGGGGCTGCTATGGGGGGCTTTGGCAGGGCTTGTTTACACTGCTCTGCTTTACGTTATTACAAGCCTTGCGGCGGATTCCTTCGTTTTGCATACTTCGGGGCTGATGACGCTTGCAGTGGCACTTGCGGCAGGAGTCATCGGCGGAATTCTGGGGGTAAACCGCAGGTAGTGCAACAGAATTAGAAAATAAACTTGCAAATCCATCATTTTATGCTAAAATAAATTTTGTGATAAACGGAATAAAGGGGCATGGATCCTTCCGCTGACAGAGAACAAGGAAAGATTCATCCCTTTTTTGCGTAAGAAAACAGCATGAAAGGATGGAGAAAAAAGATGAAGATGAAAGGCAGAATGATGCTTTTGCTGACACTCATTGTGGCGGTTGCGCTGAGTGCAATCTCCTATAAGGGGATTGGTTCCAAAAAGGCATTGAGTGTTCATCGCATTGAGCAGGGTCTTGATTTGAGTGGCGGTGTAGATATCGTTTACGAAGCAGACCAGAAATCTGTAACAGACGATGAAATGAAGGCAGCAATTTCCCTTTTGCAGGGCAGATTGGACTGGAAGGGCTGGACAGAGGCTGAGGTTGCCCGTGAGGGAGACAAGCGTATCCGCGTGCAGATTCCCGGTGTGGAGGATGCGGAGGAAGCCATTCAGGAAATCGGACAGACCGCGCAGCTTTCCTTTGCAGATGAGGACGGCAATGTGCTGCTGACAGGTGATATGGTAAAGGATGCAACCAAGCAGGTTGGTTCCACAAGCAAAAACGGTGCTTCTCAGCCCTATGTTGCACTGGAGTTCAACAAAGAGGGGACGGAAAGATTTGCTGAGGCAACCTCGAACAATATTGGTAAGCAGATTTATATCATTATGGATAATGAGGTAATCAGTGCGCCAACCGTACAGACAGCAATCACAAACGGACAGGCAATGATTACGGGCAGCTTTACCGCGGAGGGGGCAGAACAGCTTGCGTCCCTCATTCGTGCAGGCTCTCTGCCGTTTAACCTGAATGTAATTCAGATGAAGAACGTAGGTGCGCGTCTGGGTGCGGATGCGCTTTCCACAGGCATTAAGGCAGGTATTATCGGTATCGCTTTGGTACTGATTTATATGCTGTTTGCCTATAAGCTGCTGGGCTTTGCGGCAGACTGGGCACTGGTGATTTATATTGGCCTGGAGCTGGTGGCGCTGAGTCTGTTCCATGTGACGCTGACATTGCCCGGTATCGCAGGTATCGTGCTTTCGGTAGGTATGGCGGTAGATGCGAATATCGTTATTTTTGAACGTGTGAAGGAAGAACTGGTTCTGGGTAAGAGCCTGCGCAATGCGCTGAAGGCAGGCTTCAAGAGAGCAACTCCTGCCATTCTGGATGGTAACGTAACCACGCTGATTGCGGCGGCGGTTCTGTTCTTCTTAGGCAGTGGTACAGTGAAGGGCTTTGCAACTACACTGATGATCGGTATTGTGATTTCCATGTTCACTGCGCTTTTTATTACTCGTGTGATTGTGAACGGTCTGATGTATGCCGGTGTGCAGAATCCCAAATATTACGGCTTGAGAATGAAATAAGGAGGTGGGGAAAATGCAGATTATTCAAAACAGAAAAAAATTCTTTATCCTTTCCCTGCTGGTCATTATTATTGGTTTTGGCTTTATGATTGCCAATGCACAGGCAGGCAAGGGCGCACTCAACTGGGACGTTGAATTTACAGGCGGTACCTCCATGGAACTGAATATGAACGGTAAATATGATAATGATAAGCTGATTTCCATTATCAAGGACGTAACCGATCAATCCAGTCCGCAGATTCAGGAGGTTCTGGGGACAAATAACGTAGAAATCAAATTGCAGTCCATCGACAGCCCTACGCGTACGGCTCTGGTGGAAGCAATCCAGAAGGAATATTCCAAAGCGACACTGACGGAAGCGAATGATATCAGCGGTACGGTCAGCGGTGAAATGCAGCGTGCAGCCATCAAGGCAACGCTGATTGCGGCAGTAGCAATGCTGATTTATATTTCTATTCGGTTTAAGGATGTGCGCGCAGGCGGCAGTGCCATTCTGGCGCTGATTCATGACGTGCTGGTGGTTCTGGCGGCGTATGCGATTTTCCGTATTCCCGTAAATAATGCTTTTATTGCGGTACTCTTGACGATTCTGGGGTATTCCGTAAACTCGACCATTGTTATTTTCGACCGTATTCGTGAAAATAAAGGGGCATTCAAGAGAAACCAGACAGCAGAACGCATCAATAAGAGCATCAGCCAGACATTGGCGCGTTCCATCAATACATCCCTGACAACATTGTTTACCATTGGCGCCATTTATTTCCTTGGTGTGCCTTCCATTCAGGAATTCGCACTGCCTATGATGGTTGGCATCATTGCCGGTGCATATTCTTCCATTTGCATTTCCGGCTCTATCTGGTACACATTGCTGCCCAAGGCGGAAAAAGACGTATAACGATCAGTCGAAATCAGGATTTTGACTTGCGAGAGGAAAAGAAAGCGTTGTTCTTTGGTTCATCCGAAACAACGCTTTTTTCTTTTGCCCTGCTATGGTATGATGGAGGGGTATGAAAGGAGTGGCGGCATGAAACGCTGGCTTTTAAAACGAACGAAAATAGATACGGCGGCAATGGCGCGGGATTTGGGTATCCGCCGGGCAACAGCAGCAGTGCTTGCCAATCGGGAGCTATCTTCCAGACAGGCGGCAAGGAGCTTTCTCTACGGTGGTACGGCGGCATTAGGAAATCCGCTGGAAATGAAGGATTTTTCGCAGGCAGTCTCTCTGCTTGCGGAAGCGATTCGCGCAGGAAAGAGAATTGCCGTGTATGGAGATTATGATGTGGACGGGGTGATGAGCACCTCTATTTTATATCAGACGATTCTGCGATGTGGCGGCAATGCTGTTTTTTATCTGCCGCATCGGCAGAAGGAGGGCTATGGGCTGAACCTGAGGGCGGTGGAGCAGCTTGCGGCAGAAGGCATAGAAGTGCTTTTTACCTGTGATAACGGCATTGCGGCGTTGCAGGAAATTGCGCTTGCGAAGGAAAAGGGCATGACGGTTGTAGTGCTTGACCACCATGAGCCCGGCTTTCGGGGCGAGGGAGAGGAGCGCAGGGATATTCTGCCTGCGGCGGATGCCATCATTGACCCGAAGCAGCGAGCCTGCCCCTATCCCTTTAAGCAGATGTGCGCTGGAGGACTTTCCTATTACTTTGCGCATCACCTTTTGCAGATATTTGAAATTACGGATGAGGGGCTGGAACGACAGCTTTTGACCTTTGCAGGCATTGCGACCGTCTGCGATATTGTGGATTTACTGGGGGAAAACCGTGCGCTTGTGCAGATGGGGCTTGCGGAAATTGGCAAAACGGAAAATATTGGGCTGCGCGTGCTGATTGAGGAGGCAGGGCTTTCGGATAAGGCCATTTCGGAATATCATATCGGCTTTATCATTGGGCCCTGCATCAATGCGACAGGACGGCTAGAAAGCGGCAGGCTTGCGGTGGAGCTTTTCTGCACGCAGAATGAGAAGGAAGCGAGAGAGAAGGCAAGGCATCTGGTGATGCTCAATGCGGAACGCAAGCAGCTGACAGAGGAAGCGGCGGAGCGTGCGGATATCGCCCTGCAGGAAGGCGACGCTTTGCAGGATAGGGTGCTTGTGCTGTATGATGCGGAGATTCACGAAAGCATTGCAGGGATTGTTGCAGGCAGAATCAAGGATAAATATTACCGCCCGACCATCCTGATTACGGGCAGCGAGGACGGAGCAAAGGGCTCAGGCAGGAGCATTGAGGGCTATCATCTGTTTGAGGCATTGTTTGCCGATCGGGATTTATTTACGCGCTTTGGCGGACATGCCATGGCGGCAGGGCTTTCTCTGCCTGTAGAAAACATCCCTGTTCTGCGCAGACGGCTCAATGAAGGCTGTACCCTGACGGAGGAGCAGATGATTCCGATTCTGCGGCTGGAGGATGCACTTTCCTTTGCGGAGATTGACTTAGGGCTTGCAAAGGAATTGCAGACACTTGCGCCCTTCGGCAAGGGCAACCCTGCACCGTTATTTGCATCTAAGGGGATTCATGCTGACCGTGTGGATTTGATAGGGAAGAATAAAGATATCCTTCGGCTGACGCTTTCCGAGCCGGAAAATGGGATTCGCCTTTCGGCAATCTCCTTTGATGGCTATGAACCGCTTAGAGAAATGCTGAAAGCGTTGTATCCGGCAGAGGATTGTGATAAAATAATAAACAGTGGGCTTTTGCCGCAGCTGCTGGATATTGTGTATAGCATTGAAATCAACAGCTATCGCGGCAGAAGCAATGTACAGTTGATACTAAAGGATTTTCGATTTGCAAAATGAGGAGGATATGGGATGGATTTAAAGGACAAGATCAGATCAATTGAGGATTACCCTCAGAAGGGTGTGATCTTCCGCGATATTACAACACTGCTGAAGGATGCAGAGGGGCTGAAGGACGCTGTGGATGCCATAACGGCAAGCCTTGCGGATGTTTCCTTTGATTTGGTGCTGAGCCCCGAATCCAGAGGGTTTATCTTCGGGATGCCTGTGGCGTATAATATGGGGAAGGGCTTTGTTCCTGTCAGAAAGGCGGGCAAGCTGCCTGCGGAAACCATCAGCAAGGAATATGAGCTGGAATATGGCACGGCAACCATCGAAATTCATAAGGATGCCATCAAGCCCGGACAGAAGGTTGTCATTGTAGATGACCTGATGGCAACAGGCGGCACAGCAAAGGCGATTATGGAGATGGTAGAGGAAATGGGCGCAGAGGTCGTTGCCTCCGCATTTTTGATAGAACTGGATTTTCTGAACGGCAGAAAGACCTTGCCCGATTGCAGAGTCGAGGCTGTGATTCATTACGAATGAGAAAAAAGGAAGGGTGGCACTGCCGCTCTTTCTTTTTATAAAAGAATAGATGAGGGATAAGGTATGTACGGACAATTTTTTATACTGTTTGGATTGATTCTGGTGGGGTATTACTGCAACAAAAAGGGATATCTGCCGTTGGAAACGAACAAAAATGTGGGACACATAGTTATGCGTGTGACGATTCCTGCCATGCTGATTACAACGATTGCGAGCATTGAGATTACCGACAGGGTGCTGCGTGCGTTTTTGCTTTCTGCCGCAGGGCAGATTGCCATGATGGTTGTGTTTGGCTTTTTGATGCGGCAATACGGGCGGAAAAGAGGCTTGGACAGCCGCCTTCTGCCCATGCTTGACCTGACCGCAGGCTCCCTGAACACAGGCTTTATCGGCTTGCCCGTGACCATGATTTTCTTCGGGCAGGCAGGGATTATTTATATGTCTGCGGGGGTTTTGGCACTGAATTTGTATCTTTGGTCGTATGGTGTATATCTGATTTCAGACAAGAAGGCGACAGGTGCGGCGGCCATCGGGAAAAGCTTTTTGCAGGGCGCAATCAACCCGAACTGCATTTCTATTTTGCTGGGGCTTTTGCTTGCGGTGACGCATACGGCGCGATTTGTGCCGACAGTGGTGCTTGGCTTTCTGACAAAGGTGGGGGATTTATCGACACCGCTTTCGTTGATTTATATTGGCGCATTGGCAGGCGGCAGCGGCATCGTGCAGCTCTTTAAAGAAAAAATGGCACTGGAAATCAGTGTGGTGAAGATGATTGGGATGCCTGCATTGGCAATTCTTGCAATGCTTTTTATTCCTGCGGATGGTCTTGCAAAGTCGGTGTTCCTGCTTTCCGTTTGCATGCCATCAGCGGCGGTCGTGCCGATGATGGTCGGCAGATACGGCTATGGGGATAAGATGTCCTCGGATATTGTGCTTTGGACAACGGTTCTTTCTATGGCAACGCTGCCGTTAAGCGTGCTGCTTGCTGCAAAGCTTTACGGAGCAGTCTGAAAAGCCTGAAAAACCTTTATTTTTCGGAAAAAAGTGCTTGCAATGCCCTTTCGGGCGTGGTATAATTTTTCATGTTGATTACGGACGGTCCAATGCCGCTGTCAAAGGGATGGGGTAAGAACGTCTAAGGTGCATAAGGAGGAAATACAATGGATATCATCAGAGAACTGGAAAATGAACAGCTGAAAAGCGAAGTAACTCCTTTTAACGTTGGCGACACAATCCGTGTTTATGCTAAAGTAGTAGAGGGTACAAGAGAAAGACTGCAGATGTTCGAAGGCGTTGTTATCAAAAGACAGGGCGGCGGCATCAGAGAAACTTTCACAGTAAGACGTATCGCTTCCGGCGTTGGCGTTGAAAGAACATGGCCCGTACACTCTCCCAGAATCGACCGTATCGAGGTTGTAAGACGTGGTGTTGTAAGACGTGCTAAACTGTTCTACCTGAGAGACAGAGTTGGTAAAGCAGCTAAGGTTAAAGAAGTTCTGAAATAAGCTGTACATTTTGTACCGGAACGAGAAAAAGCAGTCTCGATGAACAAGTTTCATCGAGACTTTTTTCGTGAGAGGCAGAAGGGCTTTTGCCTTTGACGAAAAAATGCGTTTGGATAAAGGAGGTCTTTGGAATGGAGCAGGCAATTGAAAAGCAGGAAGAACAGAAGCCTACAAGAAGAAAAAAGGAAAAGAAGGGAATGCCCATGCTGCTGCAGCTGGTGCTGTTGGTTGTTGTGATTGTGGTTTTGCGTAATGTAATGGGGACGGTTCTGGTAAAGGGGTCTTCCATGGAGCCGAATTTTTACCATGGCGATTTTGTGTTTATCAATAAGCTGAGCACCTCCTTCGGTACGCTGAAAAAGGGAGATATTGTTATCTGCCGCCTGAATGACGAAAAGAAAAATATCATCAAGCGTGTGATTGGTCTGCCCGGGGATGTAATTGACCTCAGAGATAATGGTGACGAGGAAGATACGATATACTCTCTGTATATCAATGGGGAGTTGGTGAAGGAGGACTATATCAAAGCGCCGATGGATACAAAGGGAAATATTGAGTACCCTTATACAGTTCCCGAAAACAGCTATTTTGTGATGGGGGACAACAGAAACGCAAGCTCCGACAGCCGCAGAAAATCGGTCGGCGCGATTCCGAAGGAGAACCTGATGGGGAAGGTTGTATTTCGACTGTATCCCTTTAGCTCCATTGGCTTTATCAAATAAAAACATGAGTGAAAATAGAAAGAGGTAGCTATGAACAATATTCAATGGTATCCCGGGCACATGACAAAAACCCGCAGAATGATGGAGGAAAATATTTCTCTGGTGGATATTGTCATCGAACTGGTAGATGCAAGAATTCCATACAGCAGCAAAAATCCGGATTTGGATACGCTTGCGAAGAATAAGCACCGTATCCTGCTTCTGAATAAATGCGACCTTGCGGACGAAAGGGCAACCGATATCTGGCAGGAATATTTTGAAAAGCAGGGCTTCCGCGTGATTCGCATCAATGCGCTGAAGGGCAACGGCTTGGGCGAGGTGACGGAAACGGCACGCGGCTTAATGAAGGAAAAAATTGAAAAGCTGAAAGCAAGAGGGCGTATCAATGTACCCATCCGCAGCATGATTGTGGGTATCCCGAATGTGGGAAAATCCACATTTATCAATAAATATGTGGGGAAGGTAACGGCGAAAACCGGGGATAAACCCGGCGTGACCCGTGGCAAGCAGTGGATAAAATTAAAAAAGGACTTTGAGCTGCTCGATACGCCGGGCATCCTCTGGCCGAAATTTGAGGACCAGCAGGTGGGGCTGAAGCTGGCGTTTACGGGGGCAATCAATGATGATATTCTTGACCCCGAAAATATGGCGATTGCCTTTATCAATCACATGATTTCCAGAAATCCCGACTGCCTGCGGAATCGGTATCAGATTACATTCGATACGATTGAGGAGCCGCATGTAATTCTGGAAAAAATTGCGATGGCGCGCGGCTTCAAGAAAAAAGGCGACGAACCTGATTTGGAACGCGCAGGCAAAATTCTGATGGATGAATACCGTGGCGGCAAGCTTGGCAGGCTGACATTGGAGCTGCCGGAGGATATTGATGTGATGCTGGAGCAGAAGAAGGCAAGGGCGGCGGAAAAAGCGGTTTTGGATAAGGAACGGAAAAAGGCCTACAATAATAAAAAGAAGAAATAACACAAAAACCATAGGACTGGCGGATACCAGATTCTATGGTTTTCTTTTTTAGCTGCTTTTAAAATTTCAGCTTAGACTCGTTTAGAATCTCGATGATATTGCGAAGCACCTGTGCGGTGAAGCCCCAGATGATATGCCCGTTATATTCATAGAAAAGCTGTGTGGTTTTGCTCTTGCTAAAGGGATAATTTTTGCCGCCTTCGATTTTTTCGTAGGGGAAATCGGGGGATTCTATGACCTTCCAGACGGTATCATGCCGCTCCGGCTCGGTTTTCAGAAAGAAACGCAGGGGGACGGTGAAAATTTCCGCAACCTCCTTGGGATTTGGGACTGCGGTTTTGTAAATCTCATAGGGGATATAGGCGATATAGGGCTGAATCATGCCACGATAAATCGTCAGCATGAAGTCACTTTTCCCCAGAAGGCGAATATCCTTTTGAGAGATGCCGATTTCTTCCTCGGTTTCTCTGAGAGCGGTTTCCACGAGGGTTTCGCCCTGTTCCCGATGTCCGCCGGGAAAGCAGACATCCCCCGGCTGATTTACCCCTGCGGCGCGTTTTGTCAGAATGAAATGCAGTTCTCCGCCTATCTCTGTCAGCAGAGCAAGAACGGCGAAATGGCGCAGCTTCCAAATGGGGGCTGCTTCATGTGCGGAAAAAACAGCGGTGACTTTTTTCAGACAGTTTTTATGTTCCATGGGGCTCAGTCCTTTCTTAATCTGATGCGGGTTGCTGCCATGCGGCGACGGCTGTCCTCGATATCGGCGTAATGCTTTCGGGTGGTATTGACATCGGTATGCCCCAGCACATCCGCCACTAAGTAGATATCCCCCGTTTCCTGATAGAGATTTGTACCGAAGGTACTGCGCAGCTTATGGGGGGTGATTTTTTTGATTGTAACGCCCTGTGCGTATTTTTTGACCATATTCTGTACCGTCCGTACGCCGATGCGTTTGCCCTGACTCGAAAGAAAGAGGGCATCTTCATTTTCGTCCTTGGTTGGGGCGTTCTGCCGTTCCTCTAAGTAATCCGCAAGGGTTTCCCGTACTTCTTCGCCGAAATAGAGGAAAACCTCGTTGCCGCCCTTACGGGTAACCTTGACGGCGTTATTCTGAAAATCCAGATCCTTAATATTGATACCGACACATTCGGAAACACGCATCCCCGTCCCAAGCAGGAGCGTCATCATGGCAAGGTCGCGCTTTTTTGTTTTTTCATGGAAGACCTTCTGGCGGTCGGTCAGCTTTTCGCCGCTTTCCACTGCATCCAGAAAGTTTGCCATTTCGTTCACATCCAGACGCACAATAGCTTTTTCGTGGATTTTCGGGGTATCGACCAAAGAGGCAGGGTCCGCCGATATAATTTTTTTCTTATACAGATATTTAAACAGCATCCGCACTGCGGCAAGCTTACGGGATTTCCCTTTTTCCTCGTTGTGCATTTCCTTGCCATAGGCGGGGTTTTCATAATCGGGGCGAATATAATAGGAAAGATATTCCATGAAACAGTCAATATCCTCCGAGGTGACCTCGCTCAAATGCGCTGCGGTCAAATCCTTCGGCTCGATGCCGCCGAGGGTGCGATGCTCCTCATAAAGATAGCGGAAGAAAATCCGCAGATCGTAGGCATACGCCAGACGGGTTTTAGTAGAGGTGGTCTGTGCGATGCCGCGAAAGAAGGCTTGCACAAAGGAGGGCAGCTCCCTCTGGATTTCCCGAAGACGCAGGGTTTCCTTATTTTTCAGTTCCTCACGGTAATCAGACATCAGGCTCACCTTCCTTATTCCTCATGATTCCAACCCTTTAGGGAGGAACGCTTGATGGCACCGAATACCTTTTCCTGCAAATTATCATACCGTAGGGAAAGCTCTGCCAGAAGCTCCTTGGTTTCCTGACGCTTGGTATTTCCGTCGGCAAGACAGGGGTTTTTTACGATATGGATATCGCTTTTATTGACAAAGCTGCGACATTCCCATTCCGGCACATACATCAGCGGGCGGATGGAATAGAGTTTTTTTCTGTCCAAGAAGCTAACGGGAGCGAAGCAGTTGAGCCTGCCCTCATAAAGCAGAGACATAAAGAAGGTTTCCACAACATCGTCCTTATTATGCCCCAAAGCGATCTTATTGCAGCCAAGCTGTTCCGCCATATCATTCAATGCGCCCTTCCGCATTTTTGCGCAGAGAGAGCAGGGATTTTTTTCTTTTCGCTCATCAAAAATGATTTTGCCGATATCGGTTTCCACAACGGTATAATGCACACCCAGCTCATTGCAGAGTGCTTGTATGCCGTCATAGCTTGCACCTGGCAGACCGAGGGAGACGGTAATTGCCTCCAGCTCAAACCGCTTGGGATAGAAGCGCTGTAAATGCTTGAGGGCGACCAGAAGACAGATGCTGTCTTTGCCGCCGGAAATGCCGACCGCGATTTTATCGCCTTCCTCTATCATGCTATAATCATCTACTGCGCGGCGCACATAGCTTAATAATTTCTGTAATTTCATGTGAATACTCCTTTGTTTCCTGCATCTATCATGCGGTATAATCTATACTTATCTTATATAGATTATAGCGGAAGGAAGGAAAAAATAAAAGAGTCGCGGAGTTTTTTTCGGAAAAAGCGGAAAGACTGTAAAGGACAAAAGAATCTTGCGCCCAAGGGCATACTTTTGTGGAAATATTCTTGAAAATATACATATAAAACTGTATAATAATTTTTATAATCTTTTTTCGACAAAATTATTAGAAATTTTTATCAATAAGAGGGGGTGATGAGTATGGCAGAGATTGATGAACAATTATATAAGGAATTGATTGATAAAATCAAAACCTACCATCCGTCCGATGATTTTTCCATGGTGGAAAAGGCATATAAGCTGGCGGTGGAAGCGCATAAGGAACAAAAGAGAAAATCAGGCGAACCATATATCATCCATCCTTTGAAGGTGGCATATATTCTGGCGGAGCTGGAGCTGGATATGGAGACCATCACGGCAGGGATTCTGCACGATATTATTGAGGATACACCTTATACCTATGAGGATATTACACACCTGTTCGGCGAGGAAATTGCTGCATTGGTGGATGGTGTGACGAAACTGGGCAAGCTTTCCTATACCACAAAGGAAGAGGCGCAGGCAGAAAACTACCGCAAGATGTTCCTTGCCATGGCAAAGGATATTCGTGTTATTTTAATCAAGCTGGCGGACAGACTGCACAATATGCGGACGTTAAACTATATGACACCCGAAAAGCAGAGGGAGAAGGCGCAGGAAACACTGGATATTTACGCTCCTCTGGCGCATCGTCTGGGTATTTCCAAAATCCGTTCCGAAATGGAGGATTTGTGCTTTAAATATCTGAATCCGGATGCGTATTTCGATTTGGCGGCAAAAATCCAGAAGAAAAAAGAAGAACGTGACCAGTTCGTGCAGAGCATGGTGCAGGAATTACAGACGAAGATGAACGAGGCCGGCATCAAGGGGAAGGTTTACGGCAGAACAAAGCACTTTTTCAGCATTTATAAGAAGATGGTGAACCAGAATAAAACCCTTGACCAGATTTATGATTTGTTCGCTATCCGTGCGCTGGTGGACAGCGTGAAGGATTGCTATGCCGTTCTGGGGATTGTGCATACGGCGTATACCCCCATGCCCGGACGGTTTAAGGATTATATTGCTATGCCAAAGCCGAATATGTATCAGTCGCTGCACAATACGCTGATTGGCCCGCATGGGCAGGTGTTTGAGGTGCAGATTCGTACATGGGAAATGCACCGCACAAGCGAATACGGTATCGCAGCCCACTGGAAATATAAAGAGGGCAGAGCGAACGAAAAATCGAGCAAGGCGCAGAAAAGTGAGGAAGCAAAGCTGGCATGGCTGCGGCAGATTATGGAATGGCAGAAGGATATGTCCGATAATAAGGAATATCTGGATACCATTAAGCTGGATTTGAATATCTACAGCACACAGGTGTATGCCTTTACACCGCAGGGGGATGTTATCCAGCTGACGAAGGATTCTACCCCGATTGACTTTGCCTATATGATTCACTCGGCAGTCGGCAATAAGATGGTCGGCGCGAGGGTAAATAATAAAATCGTTCCGCTGGATCATAAAATCCAGAACGGGGACATTGTAGAGATTATCACTTCTCAGAATTCCAAGGGACCGAACCGAGATTGGCTTGCCATTGTGAAAACAGCACAGGCAAGAACAAAAATCAAGCAGTGGTTCAAGAAGGAAGAGAAGGAAGAAAATATCATCCGTGGACGCGAAATGATTCTGGCGGATATCAAGAAAAAGGGGTATCAGCCGCAGGATTTGCTGCGCCCCGAATGGGAAGAAATCGTTCTGGTGAAATACGATTTCAAGACATGGGATGCGCTTCTGGCTGCTGTCGGCTACGGCGGCATGAAGGAGGGGCAGGTTGTTAACCGTCTGAAGGATGAATATTTAAAGGAAAAGAGAAAGACGCAGACGGCAGAGGATGCGCTGAAGGATTTTGAAAAGACCATCGACCAGAAGCCTGTGAAAAAGCATAAAAGCAAGAGCGGCGTTGTGGTGGAAGGCATCGGGGATGTTGCGGTGCGTTTTTCCAAATGCTGTAGTCCGGTGCCCGGGGATGAAATCATCGGCTTCGTGACACGCGGCAGAGGGGTTACGATTCACCGTACCGACTGCATCAACGTGATCAATCTGAGCAACGAGGAACGCGGACGCTTGATCAATGCCGAATGGGATACGCAGTTTGCCAAGGGAGAAAGCAATACCTCTTATTTGGCGGAGCTGAAGGTTGTAGCGAATGACAGGGTTGGCTTGATCGTGGAAATCAGCCGTCAGCTGGCGGATGATGATATTTCCGTAAAGGGCTTTAATGTGAGAACCACAAAGGATATGCAGGCAATTTTGAATGTTACGATTGAAATTAAAACAAAGGAACAGCTGGAGCGCGTGGTCACACGTCTGAAAAATCTGCGTGATGTGACAGAGGTGGAGCGTGTTTCCGGTCTGGGCTGATATAGGGTTTAGGAGGAAGAAATGAGAGCAGTATTACAGAGAGTGACAGAAGCAAGTGTAACCATTGACGGACAGAAGGTTGGAGAAATCGGCAAGGGGATTATGGTGCTGTTTGGCATGCTGGGGACAGATACGGATAAAACCATTGATTACATGCTGGATAAGGTCATCAATCTGCGTATTTTTGAGGATGAAAACGGCAAGATGAATCTTTCTCTGTTGGATATTGAAGGAGAGTTGCTGATTGTGCCTAACTTCACCCTGTACGGGGATGCAAGAAAGGGCAGACGACCCGGCTACAGCAGCGGGGCAGCACCCGAAATCGCAAGCGAATTGTTCGATAAGCTGTGTGCAAAGGCAGAAGCACTGGGCATCAAGAAGGTGCAGCATGGCATTTTCCAGACAGATATGAAGGTTGCCCTTGTCAATGATGGCCCTGTGACACTGCTGCTTGACAGTGAAAAGCTGTTCTGATGCGTATGGATACGGAAACCATCAGCTATGTTCTGGAGGGACATGAGCTGCAAAACGATGTGCAGACAATGATACAGGTATTTCTGGCAAACCGCCATTATATCCGCACGGACACAGTGACAGATGCGGAGATTACCGTAAAAAGCGAGATGAAAGAGGGCATTGCTTCGGCAATGCTTTATCGCCGTGGGGAGAAGTCTTCCGCATGGTCGATGGAATATGACGAAAAAATGCTGACGGAAAAGGAACAGAAGCGCATCATCAAGCGGACGATTTATGAGCTGCTGAAGGCGGAAACGGGAATTCGCCCCCAATGGGGACTGCTGACAGGCGTGCGCCCTGCAAAGCTCATCAGCAGCCTGTTGGAGGAGGGCAAAACGGACAAGGAATGTCTTGCTTTTCTGACGGAGGATTATCTTGTGATGCCGCATAAGGCGGCACTGGCGCTCAAGGTGGCAAAGGCGGAACGAAAAATTCTGGAGGATAACCGCCCTGAGGAAATCAGCCTGTATATCGGGATTCCCTTCTGTCCAACCAGATGTCTGTACTGCTCCTTTACGGCGTATCCGCTCCATCAGTATAAAAATCGGGTGGATGAATATCTGGATGCCATGTTCAGAGAATTGGATTGGCTTGCGGCATACAGCAGAGGCTTCGTGATGAAGAATATTTATATCGGCGGCGGCACACCGACCTCCTTGAATGAGGCACAGCTGGAACGCCTGCTGCAAAAGGTGGAGGAGCTGTTCCATCCCGATGAGAGCATGGAATATACCGTTGAGGCAGGTCGCCCCGATACGATTACAAGAGAAAAGCTGCGGCTTTTAAAGGAGTACGGCGTGAACCGCATTTCCATCAATCCGCAGACGATGAACGACAAAACCTTGCGTGCGGTCGGCAGAAAGCATACGGTGGAGGATATCCGTCGGGTGTTCCGCGAGGCAAGAGAGGAAGGACATCAGAATATCAATATGGATTTGATTCTGGGTCTGCCGGGAGAGGATGCCGCAGATGTCCGCAATACCATGGAAGAAATCATGAAGCTGGCACCCGATAACGTGACGGTGCATACGCTTGCAGTCAAGCGTGCCTCTCGACTCAGAGAGGAGCTGGCACAGCATGATATGACAACGGCGGAAGCCTTGGAGGAAATGCTTGATATTTCCGCGGAATACGCCGAAAGAATGGGCATGGAGCCGTATTATATGTATCGCCAGAAAAATATGGTTGGCAATTTTGAAAATGTCGGCTATTGTCATCCCGGCAAGGAAGGCATCTATAATGTACAGATTATGGAGGAAAAGCAGACTATCCTTGCGGCGGGCGCAGGCGCGAGCACAAAAACGGTTGACCCCGAAACAGACCGCATTGAACGGGTGTTCAACGTAAAAAGCATCGAGGATTATATCGGTCGCATAGAGGAAATGATAGAAAGAAAGAGAACGGGCTTGCCCCAAGGAGGTAATATATGATCCAGTTAGTGAAAGGGACAAAGGATATTTACGGCGCAGAGGTGAAGGCTTGGCAGGAAATCGAAGGGAAAATGAGACGCATTTGCGAAACCTTCGGCATTGGTGAAATCCGCACGCCTGCGTTTGAATTTACAGAGCTGTTTGCCAGAGGGGTTGGCGAAACCACAGATATTGTGCAGAAGGAAATGTATACCTTTACGGATGATGGGGACAGAAGTCTGACACTTCGTCCGGAGGGAACGTCAGGTGCGGTGCGTGCATATATCGAGCATGGAATGCACAACCACGCACAGCCCACAAAGCTGTATTATATTTCCCCGACCTTCCGTTGTGAAAATACACAGGCAGGCAGACAAAGACAGTTCCACCAGTTCGGCATTGAAATGCTTGGCTCCTACAGTGCGGCGCAGGATGCAGAGGTTATCTCTGTTGCAACTGCTTTACTGGAGGAATTAGGCGTAGAGGGCGTAGAGCTGCGCATGAACAGCCTTGGCTGCCCCGAATGTCGTGCAAGATACAACAAAACACTGAAGGAATTTATCGGACGGAACCTGGACAAGCTTTGCCCGACCTGCAAGGAGCGTTTTGAAAAGAATCCTCTGCGTGTGCTGGACTGCAAAGAAGAAAGCTGTCAGCAGATTGTGGCAAATGCGCCCTCTGTGCTGGATTGTCTGGATGAGGAATGTACGGCACATTTTCAGAAGGTGCAGGATATTTTGACTGCAAACGGCATTGCCTTTACCATTGATCCCAAGATTGTGCGTGGCTTGGATTATTACACCAGAACGGTTTTTGAGTTTGTATCCGATGGGCTGACTGTATGCGGCGGCGGAAGATATGATAATTTGGTTGAGGAAATCGGTGGAAAGCCCACGGGTGCGGTTGGCTTTGGTCTGGGTATTGAAAGACTGATTATGATTCTGGAAAAGCAGCATGGTGCCATTACCGAAACACCTGAGAGAGATGTTTATATCGGCTCTATGGGCGAAAAGGGACTTTTGAAAGCACAGTCTCTGACCTATGAGCTGAGAAAGGCAGGCATTCAGGCGGACTGCGATACTGTGGAACGCAGTGTAAAGGCACAGATGAAATATGCCAATAAGATTGGTGCAAAATATTCCGTTATCCTTGGTGATTCTGAACTGGAAAGCGGCAGAGTAGAGCTGAAGGATATGGCAAACAGTGAAAAGAGCGAGGTTGCTCTGGCAGATTTGCCTGCAATCCTCAAGGAAAAATGCGGAAAATAAAACAAAAACAGAATGAATGCAGAGCCTTGGGAGAACCTTCTTTCAAGGCTTCCTTTTTACTTGCGGGGCGGCAGAGATTTTCATTGCCATGCAGCTTGGAAAAGTCTTGTATTTTTGGGAATAAAGTGATATGATAGCTTGATGGATTGAAGAATGTCAGAAAATTTCCTTAAAGGATAAGGAGGATACAGCATGAAGGTTGTAATCGTAGGGGACGGTAAGGTCGGCGGCACTATCGCCAGACAGCTCTCCGGTGAAGGACATGACATCATTGTAATTGATAATAATACAAGTGTTCTGAATAATGCTTCCAATACGATGGATATTATGAGTGTGGAGGGGAACGGTGCAAGCATGCTTGTCCAGAAAAGAGCAGGTGTGCCTGAGGCAGATTTGCTGATTGCGGCAACCTCCGCGGATGAGGTAAATATGCTTGCCTGCCTGCTGGGGAAAAAGCTGGGCGTGCCGCATACGATTGCCCGTGTGCGTAACCCCGAATATTATGAGCAGATTAACGAATTGAAGGAAGAACTTGGACTGAGCATGACGGTAAACCCCGAATTTGCGGCGGCAACGGAAATCCTGCGTCTTTTGCGCTTCCCCTCTGCTTTGAAAATCGAGGTGTTTGCGAGAGGGCGTGTGGAGCTGGTAGAGGTCAAGATTCCGCCCCACAGTGTGCTGGATGGGATGCCTCTATGGGCGATTTATAAGGAGTTTCAGGTAAAGGTTCTGATCTGCGCGGTGCAGAGAGCAGGAGAGGTGCATATCCCCAACGGTAACTTTGTATTGCAGGCAGGGGATAAAATCAACCTGACCGCATCACATAGTGAGATTGAAAAATTCTTCCGTACCATCGGTCTGTTCCGTACGGGGGTAAAATCGGTCATGATTCTGGGCGGCGGCAGAATGGCGTATTATCTGGCAAAGGCACTGATTCTTTCTCATGTGCGCGTAAAGATTATCGAACTGGATTATAAGCGTTGTGAATATCTATGTGAGGCGCTGCCGGAAGCGGTTGTGATTCACGGAGATGGGACGGATAAGGAAACTCTGCAGGAGGAGGGTCTGGAAAAGACGGATGCTCTGGTCTGCCTGACGGGGATGGATGAGGAAAATATCGTAGTTGCGCTTTATGCCAAGGCGAAAAAGGTTTCCAAGGTGATTGCGAAAATCAACCGTATTTCCTTTGATGAAATTCTGGATGCGCTGGATATTGATGGCTTTATTTCGCCGAAGATGATTGCGGCAAATAATATTGTCCGTTATGTGCGCGCGATGCAGAATTCCGCAGGGAGCAGTAACGTAGAAACGCTGCATAAGCTGGTAAATGAGCAAATTGAAGCATTGGAGTTCAAGGTAAGAGAAAAATCCAGCGTAGTGGGTGTTCCGCTCAAGGATTTGAAGACGAAAAGCGAGGTTCTGGTGGCAACGATTATCCGCAATGGCAGAGTTATTATTCCGGGCGGTAATGACATGATTGAGGTGGATGACAGCGTGATTATTATTACCAGAAATAAGCATTTGACGGACTTGAAGGATATTTTAAAATAATAGATTGAAATTTGGTGAAGGGTTATGAATTTTAATATGATTGCCTATATTCTGGGCAATATCATACGAATAGAGGCTGCCCTGCTTGCAGTGCCTGCCTTTGTTTCTATATGGTATCAGGAGGCAAAGGCGGCATCGGCATTTGTCGCAACCATTATCGCCTGCCTGATGGTAGGGACGGTTCTGGTCAGCCGTGAGCCGGAAAATAAGCGGATTTATGGGCGAGAGGGCTTCGTTGTGGTTGCACTTTCGTGGATTGTGATGTCCGTTCTGGGGGCACTGCCGTTTTATCTGAGCGGCTCTATTTCGGGCTATGTAAATTGCTTTTTTGAAACGGTATCCGGCTTTACCACAACGGGCGCAAGCATTTTGCAGGAGATTGAAACTCTGCCGAAAAGTATTCAGTTCTGGCGTTGCTTTACGCATTGGATTGGCGGTATGGGGATTCTGGTATTTATGCTTGCAATTATGCCCCTTGGGGACGAGCGCACGATGTATCTGATGAAGGCGGAGGCACCCGGACCTCTGGTTTCCAAGCTGGTGCCAAAGGTAAAATCGACAGCAAAAATCCTGTATACGATTTATATTGTACTGACACTGGTGGAGATGATTTTGCTGTTTGCAGGTGGAATGCCCTTTTTTGACAGCGTGGTGCATGCCCTTTCGACAGCGGGGACAGGCGGCTTTTCTGTAAAAAATAGCAGCATTGCGGAATACAATAGTGCGTATTTTGAATATGTCATTACGGCATTTATGCTGCTGTTCGGGGTGAACTTCAACCTGTTCTATTTGATGCTGATGAAGGATTTTAAGAATGTGTGGAAAAATGAGGAGCTGCGCTGCTATATCGCCATTGTCTGCATTGCGACAGCGTTGATTACCATAGATATTTCTCGGTATTATTCGACAGTGGAGGGTGCCTTCCGCCATGCGATTTTTCAGGTGGCGGCAATTATGAGTACAACGGGCTTTGTAACGGCAAACTTCGACCTCTGGCCTGAGTTTTCTAAGACACTTCTGTATTGCCTGCTAATTCTTGGGGCATGCGGCGGTTCAACCGCGGGCGGTATTAAGGTTTCGCGTTTTGTAATCCTTCTGAAAATGATTAGGCGGGAGATCAGCCATATTGTGCACCCGCGCTCTGTTAACCTGATTAAACTGGACGGCTATAAGGTGGATGAGGATTCTATTCGCAGCGTGACAGGGTTTATTATTCTGTATGTGCTCATTTTGCTGGGGTCGTTCATGCTGGTTTCGCTGGATAATTTCGACTTTATTACGAATGTGACTGCGGTTACAACATGCCTGAGTAATGTCGGACCGGGACTTGCTATGGCAGGGCCTGTTGAAAACCTTTCCTTCTTCTCCGGCTTCGCAAAGATTGTGCTTTGCTTGGATATGCTGCTAGGGAGACTGGAAATTTTCCCGATTATTATGCTTTTCGCTCCATCCATCTGGAGAAAGAGCTACATGTAACAACGCAGAGCCAAGCATCTGCAAAAAAAGAACAGCTTACATGCTTGCATGATAGGCTGTTCTTTTTATTGCAGATATTTGGCGAGCACCACAACGAGGAAATGCGAAGTATTTTTGAGATGGGCTCTGCGTTGTTGCATGTGAGAGAAGATATGTTATGGATATGAGCGAGCGCCACAACGAGGAAATGCGAAGCATTTTTGAGATGGGCTCTGCGTTGTTGCATGTGGGTGCCCTGATTTCGATTTTACAGAAAAAGCAGCCTGTTTGGGCTGCTTTTTCTGTAAAGGGGAGGGTATATTACTATGATAAACCAAATATAGGTAGTTGTCTGTTTTTTTCTTTCAATATTTTTCTTCCAATAGGGGAAGGGGTGCCTGCAGCCTTTCGGGGAAGGGGACTGCAGGCGGAAGTAAAAGGGGGCGTCCTTTCGACTTCTTTTGTAGTATACTGTAAAAATATGGACAAAGTGTGAATAGAAACTTAAGGCTTTGTTAAAATATGCGAATGTTTTCTTTATTTGGGTGCCCTTTATCCGCTGCACAGAGAGCTTTGCCCTGATTGCTGCTGTATATAATGAGCCAATAGTTCGGATTTATGAATAAAAGTTGTAAATAAAATATCAGCGTGTTATGATAATTTGAGAGATATCCATGAAATAGGATTCGATACAGACGGGCTTATGCAATGAGGAGAAAAACATGGCAGATAGTGGAAGGATTGAAAAAAAGAAAGAACGGCAGACAAATCAGGCAGATATGGGACAGAAACGCAGATCACACCGTATGAATATCACGGCACTTCTGATTTTTCTGTTTTTATTTATTGGCTGCTCTCTTTTGCAGTACGCGAACAACGGGCAAAATGCACAGAAGTCCTGCGGGCTGATGCTGGATCAAATGAAGGAACTGATTACGGAAAATGAAAGGAGCTTTCAGCAGCTGGAGAATACGCTGAAGGATGAATATACTATTCGGGCGAATATCGCGGCGGATTATATTACACAGGGCTGGGAGGATTACAAGGAGGCAGATGATTTTGCTGCGCTGGCGAAGCTGTTAGGGGTGGACGAGGTGCATGTGTTTGATGAAAAGGGTAAAATTATCAACGGATCTGTCCCCAAATATTATGGCTTTACAATGGATTCAGGGGAACAGATCGGTTTTTTTAAGCCTATGCTTTCTGACCACACGCTTTCCCTTTGCCAGGATGTAACGCCGAATACGGCAGAGGGCAAGCCTATGATGTATGCGATGGTCTGGGCAGAAAATGACAATGCACTGGTGCAGATTGGCGTAACGCCGGACAGATTGCTGGAATGGATGCAGAGCAGCGATATCAGCAAGATTGTGGGGCGGTTGCCGCTGGTTGAAGGTATGTCGATTTATGTTGTGGAGAATGCGACAGGAACGGTGATTGCCGCAACGAATGATGATATACTGGGGTATGAGATTTTTCCTGAAGACAGAATACAGGATTCTCTGGAGGAAGGAAAACGCTATCAGAAAACGGTTTCGTTCCATAACAGCAGCCGTTATGTTGTCTATGAAAAAATGGGGGAATATGATATTCTCGTTTCTTATAAAATTCGTGCCGCGAATAAAACCTTACCGCTTTCTATGGCAGAATTTGCGCTCATTCTGATTGCGGCACTCCTGCTGCTCACGCGAGTGACAAGAAGCTACATCAATTATCTGGAGCGGCAGGGGCGTGAGCTGCGTACCTCCAATATGGCAAAGACGGATTTTCTACGCCGCATGAGCCATGATATCCGCACGCCGCTGAATGGGATTCGGGGCGTGACTGCGATTGCCGAGTATTATGCGGATGACATGGAAAAGCAGGCGGAGTGCCGCCATAAGGTAATGCAGGCATCCGGCTTTCTGATGGAGCTGGTTAATAATGTGCTGAATATGAATAAGCTGGAATCCGGTGAAATGAAACCGGAAAATAAGCCGTTTGATTTGATTGAGCTTTTGAAAGAAACAACGAGTATCATTGAGATGCAGGGACAGGAATATGCCATCCATTTTCAGATGCAGATGGGAAAGCATAAATATCGTCATTTGATTGGCAGTCCGCTGTATCTGAAACAGGTTTTGCAGAATATCGGCGGCAATGCGGTGAAATATAACCGCGCAGGCGGAGCAGTCACGTTTGCTTCTGAGGATGTCGCGTATTCTGATGGGCGCGTGGTGGTAAAATTCACCTGTACGGATACGGGGCGCGGCATGAGCAGGGAATTTCTCGTGCATGTCTTTGAACCGTTTTCGCAGGAAAATACGGACGCACGGACAACCTTTACCGGTACGGGGCTTGGACTTGCCATCACGAAGCAGATGGTAGAGCTGATGGAGGGCACGATTTCGCTGAAAAGTGAGCAGAATGTCGGCACAACGATTTCTGTGACGATTCCATTCCGGATAGATGTTGATTATACGGAGCCGCAAGAGGACGCAAAGCCTGCCGATGCTGCTTCTCTGGAGGGCGTGCATGTGCTGCTGGTGGAGGATAACGAGTTAAATATGGAGATTGCGGAGTTCCTGTTGAAAAAGGCAGGAATCACTGTAACAACGGCATATAACGGACAGGAGGCTGTGGATGTATTCCGTACGAAGGCGGTGGGCACCTTTGATGTCATCCTGATGGATGTGATGATGCCTGTGATGGATGGGCTGACGGCAGCAAGGGAAATCCATGCAACGAACCGTGTGGATGCGGCGGAGATTCCCATTTTTGCCATGACGGCAAACGCATTTTATGACGATGTGAGACAAAGCAGAGAGGCAGGTATGGTGGAGCACCTTTCCAAGCCCATACAGGAGCAGGAGCTGCTGGATGCCATCCGTCGGCATGTGAAACGGTGAGTGCTTATAAGAGAAAAAAGGGAAATTCCTTAACAGAAGGAGTTTCCCTTTTTGGTTATTACCAACAGCAAACCGCCCGAATCGGGGCGATAACCTCGGTTCGGGCGGTTCGGCATTTTCATATTGATGCTCTATCCGTTAGCATTTTAGCGGGTATAAAAGCATCCATTCATTACATGCTGCGAGCGCGGTACAGGAAGGTTACAATCTGCGCACGGGTACAAATGCCGTCCGGCATGAAGGAATTATCACCTGTGCCGGCGGTGATTCGCCCGGTCAACCGCTTTCTCATAGTAGCTGCCCTCCGGCACATCCATGAATGCGTCGGGCGCGGCTCCACAGGCGGCAGCGGTGGCGGCGGCGTAACAAAATATGCCGTAGCCGTTTCTCCCGCAGATAACGGCAAGGTTACACCCGATAAGACAAGCGCGGCAAAGGGCAGCGTTGTAACCATTACAGCAATGGCAAACGATGGCTATGCGCTTGATACAATCAAGGCAACCGATAAGGCAGGCAAGGAAATCAAGCTGACCGATAAGGGCGATGGCAAATATACCTTTACCATGCCTGCATCTAAGGTGGAAGTAAAGGCTGCATTTAAGCAGACTGCATCCAAACCCGATAAGCCCGCTGAGGAAATGAAGACAGTCGTAGTAATGCAGATTGGCAGCAAGACGATGTTCGTAAACGGTAAGGCTTACGAAAAGGACGCTGCACCTGTTATCATGAACGACAGAACTCTGGTTCCGATTCGATTTGTAACGGAATCTCTGGGCGGCACGGTTGCTTGGAACGCAGAAACAAAAGAAGTTACTCTCGTGATTGATGGTAAGGAAATTAAGATGACAATCGGCAAGACGATTGAAAAATACGGCGTAGCTCCCGTTATCATCAATGGCCGTACCTTCGTTCCTGTTCGTTTCGTGGCAGATGAGCTTGGCGCAACAACCGCTTGGAACGCTGAAACGAAAACAGTAACCATTACGAAAGCAGTAACCCCTGTGAAAACAGAAAAATAAATAGGAACAAAACGAATAACCAGTAGGTTGGGCGTTCATCGGAAACGGTGAACGCCTTTTTTATGCCTATCACTGTCATATTTTGTGATTATATTGCATTGATAAATCTTCTTTATGTGATATTAAGAGCCGAACAGGAATTTTTCTATCCAAAAATTTTTGGAATTTTTTTCGCAAAATTCGATACTTGCTTTCATTTTTTCGGGATATTTAGTGGGAGAAATTTCAAAGCTAAATAACGGAAGGAGGTGAGTCCTATGGAATTATCTCCTTCTGATAAAGGACGTATCGAGCATCAGTTTGACAGTTTTTGCAAACTGGTTCTTGTGTGCGAAATGAAAGATTACAAAAAAATGATTTTAAGAAAAATGGCAAAAGAGATTTTATTTTCGGAGCTTATGCTTATCCATGGCTATGATTTAGAGAATAAGAAGGCAGGGCAGGAAGAAATAAAGGATATTTTCTCAATTAAGGTTATGGGTTTTGATATTACCATTAAAAATATGCTTATAGCCGAAGCTGTTTTGTCACTGACCGAAAAAGGAAGGAATATCGTTTTGATGTCATTCTTCTTGGGAATGACGGATAAAGAAATCGGAAAAATGTTGCATTTGGGGCAGAGTACGGTCAACTACCACAAAAACAATAATTTGAAAAAAATGAGAAAATTTATGGAGGAGTATGAAGAATGAGAAAAATAAAACAGGAGAAGCTGATTGAATATGAAATTGTAAAAAGAGCCTCCGAAGGAGATGTGGATGCAATCAATTTGGTTTTTGCCCATTATGAAAGCTACATAAGGAAATTGAGCTTGCGTCCGTATACAGATGAGTTTGGTATGACACAATTCTTTGTTGATTATGAGCTGAAGAACAGATTGGAGACAAAGCTGTTGGAGAAGATTTTGGATTTTGAGGCGGTGTGATGTAATAAAAGAGTTGTATAAATAACTGGTAGTAAATTCTTTAATATCTTTAATAAAGGAAATTTTTAGATAAGTATGACTAAATGTTATGCTTATCTTTGTATGTAATGAAATAAGTGGTAATAAAGTTAGAAAAGAAACGAAAGAGTTCAGAAATATACAGGAGAATATTGAACAGAAGAAAGAGAATCCGATGTTTCAGAAGATGTTTAAGGTGATTTAATATGAAGGTTGGACAATACTCTGGTTTAGGCTATGGAGTTTTTCTGTAGAAAAAAGTCATATTTGAAGATATAATTAATGTTAATTAGAGAGGATGTGATTTATTCATGGAAGTGAATTTGATAATTCTTCCCAAGAAAAACAGTGATATTAATTTGGGAATGAAGCGTCAGATAAGACAACTTTTTGAAAAACTATTTAATGATGTGAATGATTCTTCATTTTTAATTAATATAGATGATAATGTGGAAATTCAATATAAGATTTCCTCAAAAGAAAAGAATATGGTCTTTCTTAAATTGAGCTGTGATGGGACATCCGTTAAAGCAGCAAAATATCTTGATTTTGCAACTAATAGACTTATTCAAGGGGAACACAGGAAAACCTGGAATATAGTCATATCATATGATGAGGTATCTCAGCTATATTGTTGTAAGTTGATGCCGCTATTTGGTATATTTGAAAGAAGAATACGAGAATTGGTTTATATTACTATAATCAAAATATTTGGCGTTGATTGGTATGATAATTCCTTTAGCCAAAGCTTGCAGGATTCACTAAAGGGGAAGGGAAATAAAACCAAAATGGTTGAGAGCGCTTTGAATGAGTTGACTTATGAACAACTTAAAGAGTATCTGTTTACATCATTTTGTAGAAGGAATATTTCTGAAGTGATAGAACAAGAATTTTCGGAAACAAATATTGAAAAACTGACAAGAGAAGAAATGATAAATATTGTTAATCAATGCAGAAGCGAATCTTTGTGGAACCGTTTTTTTTCAGAGTATAAACAATTTAAGAACTTCAAAGAAAAGATTGATGAATTACAACTACATAGGAATACAGTGATGCATAATAAGAGGATGACTCGTGATGAGTACGAAAAAGTAAGGAAATCATTAAAAGGTGTCAATAAATTATTGGTGGAAGCGATAAATGTTCTTGAGGAAGATATTTATACTGAAACCAGATTAGAAGATGTAGTATCAGCTTTTGGGAATATGCTTGTTAAAGTATTGGGAGAGTCTGTTCCAAGATGGATTGAAAAGATGAAGCCAGCACTATCTACATTAGGAGAATTAGTTATTAAATCTGCAGTTCCTAAAATTGATGTATCAAGTATAATCCCTTCTTTAGAACTTAGTAATGCAATGAGTGTCCAAATGGAGCAAATTAGAAAACAATCTCAGATTATGGGGAATATTGCGGAACGGATGAAAGTTGCTACTAATGTAAATTCTCACTTTCCAGATACATCATATTTGGATGTTGCAAGCCGGTTAGGAAGTGTAGGTAATCAAATGGCAATAGCAACTGCAAAGCAAAATGCATTACTTAATGCACATATAAATCTACCAGATTTTAGTTATTTATCACAAATAAATAATATAGTTAATACTCCGACAATGGATACAGTAAGAAGATTAGCTGAACAAAACCAACGATTTGCGGATCTATTTGGTGCGGACAAAATGATTGGAGAGACCATTGACACCGATGGAAAAAATGACAATGAAGAAAAAGATAAAAGTTCTTAAAGGAAGCTGTTGAATTAAATTATATAAAACCTTTAGATCCAAATATAGCACCAAGGTATATGAAGTATATTCCTATTTGAGCATAAATTTAACTTGCTGGTAACTTGCAAAAATAGATATTGTTATTATGTGATAATTAAAAAAACTGCTTATTTTCAACATTTTATAGAGAATGAGCTATTACGAAATAAATAATATTAACTTGCCGGTAACTTGCTAAGATAGTAATTCGATAGAGAAAAAGCCATTTCGTCAGGAGTGGCTTTTTCTTATGCGATTAAAAAATTTTTTAATATTTTCAAAAAAATTCGATTTTTTTAAATTTCTGTCGGGATATTATATGCGAGGTAAATTCGCAGGGACATTTGAAAACCGAATACGCAACTTGCAGGCAACATTGAAAGAAACTTCTGCCCAGCCACAGTCCGAGCGTGATAGCAACCGTCGCAGGCAATGGGGGCAGGTCGCTGAGAGGGGACAGGTGAGATTCCTATGGGCATTATGCCGTCTGCAAGAGATTTATATTTATTGGAGATTTCATTTCAATCAGCAAAAAAACAAAACGATGTATGTAATTGCAGAAAGCGGAGACACAGGGTTATTGCTTTATAAAAATATAGGAAAGGGAAAGTCCTTATCAATGGAGGATTTCCCCGTTCTTATGTTTAGAGAAGACTGAAGTAACGGTAAACAGGGAGGTGAGATATATGGGGAAGTCGAATATTTCTCAAAAGGATGCCTATAAGCTCATGCTGAAAGAGTATCCGGACATCATGACGGTTGAGCAGATGTGCGAGGTTCTCGGGATTAGTACGAAAACAGGCTATCGACTTTTGCGGGAAAAGAAAATTTGCTGTTTAAAGGTAGGCAGGGCATATCGTATTCCGAAGGCACATCTTTTTACATATTTATGTATCGGCGGAGAAGAAACATCTATTTAATGAAGAATACAGCTTGGATTTTTTTGAGAAGCAGTGAAGTTCTGTTATAATATAATTCAGGTACAGGTAGGTGTTTCTGCTTTAGGGAAAGGAGTATTTACTATGGTAGCAGGACATCTTAGTGAAAAGAAAGGTTACTATTACGCTGTATTGAATTATAAGGATTATACCGGAAAAAGGAAGTCAAAATGGGTATCTACAGGATTGCCTGTAAAAGGAAATAAAAGACGTGCTGAAAAAATTCTGGCAGATATAAAACGTGATTTTGTTCCGGAAGAACCAAAGCGAATAGAGGCGAATATGTTATTTTCGGATTACATGGAAAGCTGGCTGAATATAATCAAGGGATCGGTTGCGGTTCCTACATATTCTTCTTATTCGGAAATCGTTAATAAAAATATAATACCTTACTTCCGAGAAAGAAAAATTACACTTCAAGGTTTAACGGCAAAAGACATTCAAGCGTTTTACCTTCATGAGCTGCAACGTGTCAGTGCCTCAACGGTCATTCATTATCATGCCAATATTCATAAAGCACTGAAATATGCTGTGAAGATTGATTTGATTGAGGTAAATCCGGCAGATAAGGTGGAACGCCCAAAAAGGAAACAGTATGTAGGCAGTTTTTATGATGCAGATGAAATCAATGCACTTTTTGAAGCAGCGAAAGGAACGAAGTTGGAGTTGCCGATTCTTTTTGGTGCTTTCTATGGATTACGTCGCAGTGAGGCGGTTGGTCTGAAATGGGATGCGATTGATTTTGAGGAGAATACCATTGTGATACGGCATACGGTTACGCAATGTAAAGTAGATGGTAAAAAAGTTATCGTTGCATCTGATACCACGAAAACAAAATCCAGCAGGAGAACATTGCCGCTTGTCCCTTTTGTGAAGGAAAGACTTCTTGCATTAAAAGAGGAGCAGGCGGAAAATCGTCGTTTATGTGGACGAAGCTATATCAAAGAATATCTGGGATATGTCTGTGTAAATGAAATTGGTGATTTAATCAAACCCGGTTATGTGACACAAAGCTTTCCGAAGCTGCTGAAAGCAAATGGGTTTAGGCATATCCGTTTTCATGATCTCAGGCATAGCTGTGCATCGTTGCTTTTGAAAAACGGTGTTCCTATGAAACAGATTCAGGAGTGGCTTGGTCATAGTGATTTTTCAACCACAGCAAACATTTATGCACATCTGGATTGTAGTTCCAAACTGATTTCGGCTGATGCAATGCTGAATGGTTTGGGAATGGATTCTAAATAAAAAAGCCAGCAGTCGAAAATCAACTACTGACTTATTCCTACGGAGATGGTGGGATTTGAACCCACGCACGGGTTATGCGCCCGTCTGCCGGTTTTCGAGACCAGTCCCTTCAGCCACTTGGGTACATCTCCAAAGGTTATCTTAAACAGTATAGCAGAAGAAGGAAGAAAATGCAACGTCTGTATACAGAGAAGTGTTCTTTGATTGAAAAAGCGCGGCGCGCATGATATCATTTGAAGAATGAGAGGAGGAGAAAACGCATGGAATCCATCGGTTTATATATTCATATCCCTTTTTGCAGACAAAAGTGCCTTTACTGTGATTTTCCCTCGTGGGCAGGAAGGGAAGGGCAGATGCAGATGTATGTAGATGCGCTGACGGCAGAAATCCGAGCGCAGGGCAAGCGGTATGAAAATCGCGAGGTTGTTTCGGTATTTTTTGGCGGCGGAACGCCAACAGCACTGGAAATTCCTATGCTGGCACAGCTGATGCAGGCGATTAGGGAAAGCTTTCGGGTTACGGCAGATGCAGAGCTGACGACAGAGGCGAACCCGGGAACGCTGAGCTATGAAATGGCGGCGGCGTTGAAGAAAATGGGCTTTAACCGCCTGAGCATGGGCGTGCAGGCATGGCAAAATTCCATTCTGCACAGGCTGGGCAGAATCCACACGATAGAGGAATTTCTGGAAAATTATCATGCGGTGCGGCAGGCAGGCTTTGAGAATGTGAATGTAGATTTGATGTTTGCATTGCCGGGGCAAAGCATGGCACAATGGCAGGAAACAGTGCGGCAGATTGCGGCATTGAAGCCGGAGCATATTTCCGCTTACAGCCTGATTATAGAGGAAGGTACGCCGTTTTATGAAAGCTACCGCGCCGGAAAGCTGGAATTGGTATCGGAGGAGATGGACAGAGAAATGTACCACTGGACAGTGGACACCCTTGCGGAGTGGGGGTATGGACAGTATGAAATTTCCAATTTCGCAAAGGTGGGCAGACAGAGCCGCCACAATCGCATTTACTGGCAGGCGGAGGAATACCTTGGGATGGGCTTGGGCGCACATTCTTATATGGATGGAAAGCGCTTTCACAACAGCTATGATTTGCAAAAATATATTTCTGCGAAAGGAGATACTTCCTTATTAAGAGAGGATACAGAGTTGATTACAGAAACGGATGCATTGGCGGAATTTATGTTTCTGGGGCTGCGGCTGACGGAGGGCGTTTCGTTTGTGCGATTCCGACAGCGATTCGGGAAGGAAATGGACACCGTTTATGGGAAGGAATTACAGGAGCTGGCAGAGCTGGGGCTGCTTTTGCGCGACGAAAGCGGTGTGCGGCTGAGCAGAAGGGGGATTGATGTGAGCAATGCGGTGTTTGAGCGGTTCCTTTTATGAAAGAATATGAATGAATTGTAAACATTTTCAAAAATCATAAAAATTTTTAGATTAGCACTTGACATCTTCGGTGGCTAGTGCTATCTTTATATACAGAAGTTAGCACTCAAGTTAAACGAGTGCTAATAAAAGAAAAAGGAGGCGACGGTATGGCATTAAGTGACAGAAAGATACAGATTTTGCAGGCCATTATCAATGATTACATTGAAACGGCGGAGCCCGTCGGTTCCAGAACCATTGCAAAGAAATATAACTTAGGTATCAGCTCTGCAACGATTCGGAATGAAATGAGCGATCTGGAGGAAATGGGGCTGATTTTACAGCCGCACGCATCCAGCGGCAGAATTCCTTCCGATATGGGCTACAGGCTCTATGTAGACCATCTGATGCAGCAGAAGGAGCTGAAGCCGGAGGAAAAGAAATATCTGCAAAGCGTGGTCGCGCGAGATATCAATCAGATTGACTATCTGATGGAGGAATCCGCAAAGGCTTTGTCCCTGCTGACAAATTACACGACCTTTGTTTCGGAGCCTGTCGGGCAGAGAACGAGAATCAAACAGATTCGCCTGCTTCCGTTTGACAGCAGCTCCGTGTTGCTTATCATCGCAACGGGTGACAACTTCATTAAGAACCATGTCATCAAGATGGACAGCGCACCAACGGAGGAAAAAATCTTCTATATGGGCTGTTGCTTGAACAATGTGCTGCAGGGCTGCGCGCTGAATGAAATCGATGGCGTGGTGGTCAGCAAGCTGCAGGCAGAGCTGAAGGAGTATCAGGAATTATTGCAGCCGATTCTCAAAGCAATTGAAATTACGATGCGGTCGGCGGAAAAGGTACAGGTTCACATGAGCGGTGCCAAGAATATGCTGGCGTTCCCCGAATTTTCGGATATCCAGAAAGCAAAATCTCTGATTCAGACCTTGGAGGAAAAGGATCAGCTGGTAACGATGCTGAAGGAAAGCTCCGGCAATGATATCCAGATTATGATCGGCAGTGAGAACAGCGTGCAGGGCATGCAGGATTGCAGTGTAATCACAGCGACGTATAAAATGGGGGATAATACAAGAGGTACCATTGGCATTGTCGGCCCAACCCGAATGGATTATTCACAGGTTATTTCCGTATTGAATGGAATGGTGCAGAGCATTGAAAAAGTATTGCGGAATCTATCCGATGGGAACCATAAAAATACTTAGAAATGAGGGAACAACGTGGAAGAAATGAAAAAAGACGAAGCTCTGGAGGAACAGCAGACGACGGCAGAAGCAGCAGAAGCTACGGAAGCTGAGGCAGTTCAGGCGGAAGAGATTCCGGATGCTGTGGATGAAACGGCAGAAAAAATCGCGAAGCTGGAACAGCAGGCTGCGGATAATCTGGACAAATATCAAAGAACACTGGCGGAATTTGATAACTTCCGCAAGCGTACAATAAAAGAAAAAGCCGTGATGTATGATGACGGCGTAAGAAGTACCATTGAAAAGCTTCTGACAGTTATCGACAATCTGGAACGTGCCGTTGCGGTACAGGAAGGAAAGGTCGATGCGGACGATGCTTTCTTCAAGGGCGTGAAAATGACTCTGGTGCAGTTCCGGGAAATCCTGCACAGTATGGGCGTGGAGGAAATCAAGGCACTGGGCGAGAAATTCGACCCCAACCTGCACGCGGCAGTTGCGCATGAGGATGACGAAAGCTATGGTGAAAACGAAGTCATTCTGGAAATGCTGAAGGGCTATAAGTATAAAGATAAGGTGATTCGCCACAGTATGGTTAAGGTGGCAAACTGAGTACAAAATAAAAATGAACAATGTTCTTTTAGGAGGAATTGATTATGGGAAAAATTATTGGTATTGACTTAGGTACAACAAACTCTTGTGTAGCAGTAATGGAAGGCGGTCAGCCTGTTGTTATCGTAAACAGCGACGGTGCAAGAACGACACCCTCTGTTGTCGGCTTTGCAAAAAACGGCGAAAGACTGATTGGTGAAACAGCAAAACGTCAGGCAATTACAAACCCTGACAACACTATTTCTTCCATCAAGAGCCACATGGGTGAAAATTATAAGGTAAACATTGAAGGTAAGGCATATTCTCCTCAGGAAATCTCTGCTATGATTTTGCAGAAGCTGAAAGCAGACGCAGAGGCTTATCTGGGTGAAACCGTAACAGAGGCAGTTATCACTGTTCCTGCTTACTTCAATGACTCTCAGAGACAGGCAACAAAGGATGCCGGCAAAATTGCAGGTCTGGATGTAAAGCGTATCATCAACGAACCCACATCCGCAGCACTGGCATACGGTCTGGATAACGAAAACGAACAGAAAATCATGGTTTATGACCTGGGCGGCGGTACCTTCGACGTTTCCATCATCGAAATCGGTGACGGTGTTATCGAGGTTCTGGCTACAAATGGTAACACACATCTGGGTGGCGATGATTTCGACCAGAGAGTGATTAACTTCCTGGTAGATGAATTCAAGAAAACAGAAGGCATGGATTTGTCTAAGGATAAAATGGCAATGCAGAGACTGAAAGAAGCAGCAGAAAAGGCGAAAAAGGAGCTGTCCACAGTAACCTCCACAAACATCAACCTGCCTTTCATCACAATGAATCAGGATGGCCCGAAGCATCTGGATATCACACTGACAAGAGCAAAATTTGACGAACTGACACATGACCTGGTAGAAAGCACCATGGGCCCCGTAAAACAGGCACTGGCTGATGCAGGTCTGTCCACAGGCGAAATCGATAAGGTTCTGCTGGTTGGCGGTTCCACAAGAATCCCCGCCGTACAGGATGCAGTAAAGAAATACACAGGCAAGGAGCCCTTCAAGGGCATTAACCCCGACGAATGTGTTGCAGTCGGTGCAGCAATTCAGGGTGGTAAGATGGCAGGCGATGAGGGCGCAGGCTCTATCCTGCTGCTGGATGTAACGCCTCTGTCTCTGGGTATTGAAACTCTGGGCGGCGTTGCAACAAAGCTGATTGACAGAAACACAACCATCCCCACAAATAAAAAACAGATCTTCTCTACCGCAGAGGATAACCAGACAGCTGTTGATATCCATGTTGTACAGGGGGAAAGACCTCTGGCAAAGGATAACAAGACACTGGGTCAGTTCAAGCTGGACGGTATCGCTCCCGCAAGAAGAGGTGTGCCTCAGATTGAAGTAACCTTCGATATCGATGCAAACGGTATTGTAAACGTATCTGCTAAGGATTTGGGTACAGGCAAGGAACAGAAAATCACAATCACAGCAGGCTCTAACCTGAGTGAGGATGAAATCGATAAGGCTGTCAAAGAGGCAGAGCAGTTCGCAGAAGCCGACAGAAAGAGAAAAGAAGCAATCGATGCGAAAAACGAAGCAGACTCTCTGATTTTCCAGACAGAAAAGGCAATCGAAGAGCTGGGCGATAAGCTGGACGGTGCTGATAAATCCACAGTAGAAGCAGAGCTGACAAAGCTGAAAGATACGGTAAAGGATTTGGCACCCGAAACAATGACAGATACAGATACAGAAAATGTAAAGGCTGCAACAGAAAGCCTGAAGCAGGAATTCTACAAGCTTTCCGAAAAGCTGTATCAGCAGGCACAGGCTGCACAGGGCGAAGCTGCACAGGGCGGCGACTCCGATGTAGTAGACGGTGACGGGAAAGAAATCTAATTGACAGAAATAAACAAAAAGCAAGGGTGCCTACCGACAGGGCAGGGCATCCTGCTTTGCTGTTAAGATAGCATAGGGGAAGATCCCCGGCAAGGTGGTGAGTGAGTTGGCAAATAAAAGAGATTATTATGAGGTACTGGGCGTAAAGAAGGATGCCACAGATGCGGAGCTGAAAAAGGCTTACCGTAAGATGGCAGTAAAATACCATCCTGACCAGAATCCCGGGGATAAAGATGCAGAAGAAAAATTCAAGGAAGTCAACGAAGCGTATGAGGTTCTGAGCGACAGCCAGAAGCGTGCGCAGTATGACCAGTTCGGTCATGCGGCCTTTGAACAGGGCGGCATGGGCGGCGGTGGCGGCTTCTATAGCGGCCAAGGCTTTGATATGGGCGATTTGGGCGATATCTTCGGCAGTATGTTCGGCTTCGGCGGCTTTGGCGGCGGCGGAGCGAAAAGAAACGGCCCCAGACGCGGGAAGGATGTAAACGTAAGCATCCAGCTGACCTTTGAGGAGGCAGTTTTTGGCTGCAAAAAAGAAATTTCCATTGCAATTTATGATGAATGTGAAACCTGCCATGGTACAGGCGCGAAGGCAGGTAGTCATCCCGAAAGCTGCCCGACCTGTCACGGGACAGGGCAGGAGAGAGTGATGCAGCAGTCCATGTTTGGCTCTGTAACCTCCGTAAGAACCTGTTCCAAGTGCGGCGGTACGGGTAAGGTTGTGAAGGACCCCTGCAATACCTGCCATGGCAGCGGCAAGGTGCGTAAAACAAAGAAATACGAGGTCAACGTACCCAAGGGTATTGATAACGGGCAGACCATTCGTCTGGCGGGCAAGGGCGAAATCGGTGAAAACGGCGGCGGCTACGGCGATTTGCTCGTAACGGTTTATGTACAGCCGAACCGTGTATTTGTGCGTAAGGGCTATGATATTTATTGTGATGTACCCATTACCTTCGTGCAGGCGGCACTGGGCGGTGAAATCACGATTAAGACCATTGATGGTGAGGAGAAATATACCGTCAGACCCGGTACACAGCCCGATACAGTCGTAACCCTGCGTGGCGTGGGTGTGCCGAATCTGAGAAATCCTAAGGTAAGAGGGAATCAGATTGTAACATTGAAGGTAAAAATCCCTACAGATATGAGCGAAAGACAGAAGGATTTGCTGCGTCAGTTCTATGGGGATGCGCCTAAGGCAGCGACAGAAGCAGAGGCTCCTAAGGAGGAGAAAAAATCCTTTTCCAAAAAAATGAAGGACTTCTTTAAAGAAGATTAAGAGAAAAGCAATCAAACAGTTCCCCTGTTCCGAAAAAGGAATAGGGGGCTTTTTTGTGCAGAGTTGCGGTGGTTTGTGGTTGTAATTCGCTTTTCAAAGTGATATGATAATACGATAACCTGATGAAAAAAGAAGATGAAAAAATTGGGGGAAGTGGGTATGACAGGGCTTTTGTTAAGGCTTTTTGTAAAAAATTATACGGATACGGAGAATACGCAGGTGCGTACTGATGTAGGCAAGCTGGCAGGCGTGGTCGGCATTTTCTGCAATGGGCTTCTGTTTTTCGGCAAGCTTGTGGCAGGGCTTCTGTCCGGCTCGGTTGCGATTGTTGCCGATGCGGTGAATAACCTTTCGGATGCATCCTCCTCTGTGGTGACGCTCCTTGGCTTTCGTCTGGCACAGCAGCCTGCGGACGCAGACCATCCCTATGGACACGCCAGATATGAATATCTTTCGGGGCTGATGGTGGCAGTGCTGATTCTGGTTATCGGCGTGGAGCTGGTGAAATCCTCCGTGGAAAAGATCATTCATCCGGAGACAGTGGATTTCTCTGCGCTGACAGTTGTCATTCTGGTCGGCTCTATTTTGGTAAAGCTGTGGATGTCCTTCTTTTTCGGTAGCCTGGGGAAACGGATTCACTCTCTTACCCTGGAGGCAACCGCGGTGGATAGCCGCAATGACGTAATTACAACGGCGGCGGTTCTGCTGGGGTGTTTCGTGGGATTTCTGTTCCGCATTAAGATTGACGGTTACATTGGTCTGCTGGTTGCGGTGTTTATTCTCCATTCGGGTGTGAATATCGTAAAAGAAACGATTTCTCCGCTGCTTGGTGAACAGGCGCAGCCGGATTTAATTGAGAAAATCAAGGAGCTGGTGACAGCACCGGACGAAATTCTGGGTGTGCATGATTTGCTGATTCATGATTATGGCCCGGGGAAATGCTTTGCTTCGATTCATGCAGAGGTCAATGCGGATTTGTACTCTCTGGAGGGGCACGACATCATTGATGAGTTAGAAAGCAGGGCTTTGCGGGAGTTGAATGTCCATTTGGTGATTCATTATGATCCCATTTTGGTGAATGATGCGGAATGGAATGAAATGCGGCAGGTGACACAGGAGATTATCCATGAAATTGACCCTGCGGTGACGATGCACTGCTTCCGCATCGTCGGCGGCAAGGAACAGAAAAATCTGGTGTTCGACCTGATGGTGCCTTATGAAGCGAAACGCCCGAATGAGGAATTGAAGCAGGAAATTGATCGGAAGCTTCGGGAAAGAAATATAAAATATGGAACCGTCATTCGGTTTGATGGGAAGGAATAAGAAAAAAAGACGATAGGATGTGAAAATCTTATCGTCTTTCTTGTTATAGCTTGCCTTCTTTTTGCAGATATGCCAGAAAGCCCTCCAGACCCTCTATAATGTCATGATATGTGATATCAAAATCACCGGTATACCAAGGGTCGGCAATATCTCTGGGGCGACTGCTGAAATCCAGCAGACGATAAACCTTATGGTCGGGGTCCTCCTTGATCTGCCGCATTAAATTGGGAATGTTGTACCGCTCCGCAACCAGAAGATAGTCATAGGCGGCATAATCCTCCTTCGTTACCTGCCTTGCGTGGTGCATGGTGCAGGAAATGCCGACAGATGCCAACTTGCGTTTTGCCGGGGGATAGACTCCGTTGCCGATTTCCTCACGACTCGTTGCGGCGGATGCAATGTGGAATTGGGCGGCAAGTCCGCGTTTTTCTACCATGTCGCGGAAAAGGTATTCCGCCATGGGGGAACGGCAGATGTTGCCGTGGCAAATAAAAAGCACATGTATCATGAATATCAAACACCTTTCTGATTATGTTTTTTCCTATTTTACCTGAATTTTCTGTATTTTGCAAAAACCAGAAAGCGTCTGGTGGAAAAGGTGGGCACTTTTTCTCTGCCTCGACAGAGAAAAATACATGCTGCGTTTATTTCTTAAAATTTTATAAATTTTACGCAAATCAGATGCAATTCGCTAAGATATCTGATAAGATGAAGCTATCCGAAGGGAAGTTCGGGCAAGTAAAGGGAAAACGTATTGCGTAAGGAGGTATGACAGATGAAGAAAAAATTTGTTGTAGTTGGGGCAATGGCAGGTACGCTTATTTTTACACAAAGTGCCCTTGCGGCAGGGCTTGCCGTTACGCCGTCCAAAAACACGCTTTCCGTGCAGTCAGGAGAGGGCGTGCAGACGGTGGAGGCTGTCCCTGCGTATCTGTATCAGGATAATAATTATTTTATGCTGCGCGATTTGGGGAAAATCCTCGGCTATCGTGTCGATTGGAACGAAGCGAAAAAGCAGGCTTCTCTGACAAAGGAAAGTGCTGCGCAGGATTTGCAGCATCTGAGTGCGGCAAAGCAGGCAAAAGCCGTAAAGCAAAGCAAGCAGACCATTCTCGTTGGCGCAACGGAATACGAAAACATGAATTGCCTGAATATTGACGGTTATAATTATTTCAAGCTGCGCGATTTGGTCGAGATTATGGACTTCACCTGCGGATGGGACAGTGAAAAGAATCGGATTCAGCTTTCCACAGGCGAGCAGAATGACGAGGGAGTCAGCATATCCGTAAAGGATTTTCTGGTTGAAGGGGCGAAGCAGAAGGTGATTGAGGAGGATGTGCCTTATATCCCCGGCACAAAGGATTATGCAGCACTGGAGGCCTATATGCAGAAGAATGTAGATCAGGACTTCAAAGCATCTGATTTCATCATCACAGAAGCAGAGGAGGGCAGCAATACGCCTAATCTCATCACACTGGATATGCGTCTGAATGTAAATGGCGTTATGACAAAGAATTTCGGCTATCGGGTTCTCTGTATCAATAAAAAAGCAGCGCTGATTACCTTTATCGGGGAAAAGAATCCCGATTTTGATATCACAAAGGCAGGCGTGCAGAAGCTTTCCGATGCGGATGCAAAGCAGATGGCATTAGATATGGATAAAAACAGCTACAAGGCAGAGAAGCAGACGGTTTCCCGCTATTTCGATATGCAGGAGCTGAAGCAGAAATGCGAGGTAGAAACGACCTATATTGACAATGGGGGCGCAACCTTCGTAACGGCGCACGCCTTTGATGCAGAATAACAGCTGATAACTTTATATAGAAGAAACACAAACAGGAGCAGCAAAGCAGAATCAGCCTTGATGTTCCTGTTTTTCGTTGGCAATAAGATACAGATGTGCTATAATATTCACATTAAATGTAGCTTTTTGGGGAATTTTGAATACCTCAAGGGCAGAGAGGACGAAGCGAAAATGAAGGATGCACATGCTTCCGAGAGATTGCTGTTGCAGGATCGGAAAAAACGATGTGAGGCTTTACAGCGTCAGGCAGAATTCGCGGCAGAGCTTGAGATACAAAGGACAGAACGACAGGAGAGGATCGCCTTATGAGACGAAGAAAGCTGCTGATTGCAGACGATTCTGAAATGAACCGCGCAATTCTTGCAAATGTACTGGATCAGGAATTTGAAGTTATTGAAGCAACAAATGGGCAGGAAGTCATCATTGCGTTGCAGAGCTATGGCACGCAGATTTCCGCATTGCTGCTGGATATTGTGATGCCTGAGATGGACGGATTTGAGGTTCTGGAGGAAATGAACCGCAGACATTGGATTGAGGATATCCCCACCATCATGATTTCCGCGGAAACCAGTAATACCTACATCGACCGTGCATTTGAACTGGGTGCATCGGACTATATCAGCCGTCCCTTTGTACCCGGCATCGTTCGCCGTCGTATCATCAATACAATCCTGCTGCATACCAAAAAGCATCAGCTGATGGATGTGGTTGCGGATTGGTTTTTCCGCAGAGAAAAAAGCAACGAGGTTATGATATCAATTCTGGGCTATGCCTTGGGGCTGCGCTGCGGAGAAAAGGGGATGCACATGTCCGGCGTAAGCCGTGTGACGGGGCTTTTGCTGCACTGTCTGATGAAGCGGACGAACCGCTATGCGCTGAATCCGGATGATATAGATGTGATTTGCATGGCGGCAAGCCTGCATGATATCGGGAAGCTGCTGATTCCGGAGGAAATTCTGACAAAGCCCGGCAAGCTGACCGCAGAGGAATTTGCCATTGTGAAACGGCATACGGTGATTGGTGCGGAGATTATTTCGGGAATGTCTGTGTATCAGAATGAAAAACTGGTGAAATACGCCACGATGATCTGTCGCTGGCACCATGAGCGTTGGGATGGCAAGGGCTATCCGGACGGGCTGGCAGGGGATAATATTCCCATTGCGGCACAGGTGGTTTCCGTTGCGGATGCTTATGATGCGCTGACGAATGAGCGCAGCTATAAAGAAGCCTTTTCGCATGATACGGCACTTGCTATGATGCATAACGGCGAATGTGGCAGTCTGAATCCGCTCCTGCTTGAATGTATGGATGAGCTTTCGGAGACCCTGCGGCATGGCGTGGAGAAAAAGCCTGTGGGACAGAGCGCGGAGCAGGTATATGAAACGGTGGAGGAGCTTTACAGTGGACAGGATGTCATTGCGGCGCGCATGACAAAGCAGCTGGAGGAGGCAAACACAAAAGCAGAATTTTTCGCAAATCTCAGCGGAGAGCTGTGGTTTGAATATACGGCACAGCCTTCTTCTCTGCATCTTTCCAAGGGTGCGGTAGAGCAGACGGGACTGCCGGATGTGATTGTCGATCCGATGGAAAACGAAGCCTTTCTTTCCGTTTTCGGGAAAAAGACGCTTGCGCTGCTTACCGAGAAATTACAGGAGCTGCCGACTGACCGGACACAGATGGAGTTTATGGCACAGATTACGCTAAACGGAAAGCCGAGTCAATGTCAGACTGCCATTCTGGTTTCGGGCAAGAAGGACAGCGAGGGACATTATAGCTCTCTGCTCGGAAAAATTGTAGATATTGATGAAAACTATAAGAGAATACAGATGTATGATGCCGAAGCAGCGAAGCCTGCTTTGCAGAAGCAGGTGCTGTTGCCCATTCTGGCGAGTGGAGAAAGTGTGATTCGGATTGCGGAGAAGCAGGTTGGCCCTGTGCTGCAGGGATATCGGACGATGTTTGAAACGGTTCGGCTGGTGGACCCTGAAATCTGTATGCAGGTTTCTACAACAAAGGAGAGTCATTCTGTGCAGAAGAATGAGGGTTGCTTTGCCCTTTGGGGGAAATCGCGCCGCTGTGAGCGCTGCATTTCGCAGGATGCCATCCGTATGGGGAAGATACAGACGAAGGTGGAGCCGATTGGCAATGATGTCTATTATGTATTTGCAATGCCAATCGAGATAGACGGAATGTCCTATTCTCTGGAATGTGTGAACCCGATTCGCTCGGAGGATATCAACGGCATAGAAAGCGAGCACGTTCTGAATCAGCTGCTTGTGCGGAACAGGCAGGTTTATGTGGATTCTGCAACAAGAGTATATAATCGCCGGTATTACGATGAACGGGTGCGTAACCTGAGCGGAGAATATGCGCTGGCGATGATTGATATTGATAATTTCAAGAAAATCAATGATCGCTTCGGGCATACCGCGGGGGATGCGGCATTGTATTATGTGGCGCAAACAATTCGTTCCATGCTGCGCAGCAACGATGCACTGATTCGCTACGGTGGAGATGAGTTTTTCCTGCTGTTTGATAATATGCCGGAGCAGATTCTGGAACGAAAGCTGGAGGAGCTCTGCCGAGCGGTGCGTAAGATTGAGGTGGCGCAGTATCCGGAGCTGAAGCTGACCATCAGTATTGGCGGTGCGTATGCTTCGGGGCGGATTTCGGATTTGATTCAGAAGGCAGATGCCGCCTTATATGAGGCGAAGAAAGAAAAGAATCGCGCGGTGATTTTTTAAGGAGGGGTATTTATGACGGTAAATGAATTTTATCAGAAGGTTGATGGAGACTATACAGATGCAATCAATCGCCTGCAAAGTGATGTGCTGATTCGGAAATTCCTGAAAATGCTGCCGGGTGACAACAGCATGACGCTTCTGGCAGAGGCAGTGGAAAAATCCGAGGTGGAGCAGGCATTTCGTGCGGTGCATACGCTGAAGGGAATGGCACTGAACCTAAGCCTTTCTGCTCTGGCGGAGGTTTGTTCCGCGATGACGGAGCTGCTGCGCGGCAAGGAGGCGCTTCCTGCGGAAACAGGGCAGTATTATGATGCCGTAAGAAGGGAATACGAAAGAGTACGCGAGGCGTTGGAAGAATTGGAGTAAGCGGCGGCGGTCTGAATGAAAAGAAAAGATGTGATTCTTTTGACTTCCTCCCGGAGACTGTGGTAAAATAAGATATTATGGATAGAACAAATTTTGTGCAAGGAGGAAGCGTATGTCTCAGGACAAACAGAAACACATTCGGAATTTTTGCATTGTGGCGCATATTGACCACGGCAAATCCACATTGGCAGACAGACTGATTCAGAAAACAGGTCTTTTAACAGATAGAGAAATGCAGGAGCAGGTTTTGGATAACATGGATCTGGAGCGTGAAAGAGGAATCACCATCAAATCGCAGGCGGTTCGTCTGATTTACCGCGCGCAGGATGGGGAGGAATATCAGTTTAACCTGATTGATACACCCGGACATGTCGATTTCAACTATGAGGTATCCCGTTCCCTTGCGGCGTGCGAGGGTGCGGTGCTGATTGTGGATGCGGCGCAGGGTATTGAAGCGCAGACACTGGCAAATGTTTATCTGGCGTTGGATAATAATCTGGAAATTCTTCCGGTTATCAATAAAATTGACCTGCCCAGCGCAAACCCGAAATGGGCAAAGCAGGAAATTGAGGATATCATCGGGATTCCTGCGGAGGATGCCCCTGAAATTTCTGCGAAAAACGGCATCAATATCGAGGAGGTTCTGGAACGCATTATTACAGATATTCCCGCGCCTGCGGGGGATGTCAATGCACCGCTGAAGGCGTTGGTGTTCGACTCTGTATATGACCAGTACCGCGGCGTTATCGTGCTGATGCGTGTGTTTGACGGCTCGATTCGTAAGGGCAGCAGAGTCAAAATGATGGCAACAGGGAAGGAATTTGATGTTGTTGAGGTTGGCATTTTCGGCCCCGGGCGTTTCCTGCCTGTGGATGAGCTGAGTGCCGGCATGGTTGGCTATTTTACGGCAAGCATCAAAACGGTATCCGATACACGCGTGGGGGATACGGTTACATTGGCGGAAAACCCGACCGCAGAGGCACTGCCCGGCTATAAGAAGGTAAACCCGATGGTTTACTGCGGCATTTTCCCTGTGGATGGGGCAAAATATCCCGATTTGCGCGATGCACTGGAGAAGCTGCAGCTCAATGATGCGGCGCTGTTCTTTGAGCCGGAAACCTCTGTTGCGTTAGGCTTTGGGTTCCGCTGCGGCTTCCTTGGACTGCTGCATCTGGAAATTATTCAGGAAAGACTGGAAAGAGAATATAATCTGGACTTGGTAACAACTGCTCCCAGTGTTATTTATAAGGTATACCTGACGGATGGGACGAGCTTTGATTTATCCAATCCGAGCAATATGCCCGATCCTGCCAGAATCGAGAAGATGGAGGAGCCGATTGTGAAGGCGGAAATCATGCTCCCGAAGGATTATGTCGGCCCGATTATGGAGCTTTGCCAGCAGCGGCGCGGCGAATACATCAGTATGGAATATCTGGATTCCTCCCGTGTGATGCTGACATACCACATGCCGTTAAACGAAATCATTTACGATTTCTTCGATGTACTGAAATCCAGAAGCCGCGGCTATGCGTCCTTCGATTACAGCCTGCTGGGCTATCAGGAAAGCGAGCTGGTGAAGCTGGATATTCTGGTAAACAGGGAGCCTGTGGATGCGCTGTCCTTTATTGTGCATAAGGATTCTGCAACGGAGCGTGGCAGAAAAATGTGTGAAAAGCTGAAAAAGGAAATTCCCAGACATCTGTTTGAAATTCCGATTCAGGCAGCAATCGGCAGCAAGATTATCGCCAGAGAAACCATCAGCGCAATGCGTAAGGATGTTCTGGCAAAATGCTATGGCGGTGATATTTCCCGTAAGAAAAAACTGCTTGAAAAGCAGAAGGAAGGGAAAAAGCGTATGCGCCAGATTGGCAGTGTAGAGGTGCCGCAGAAGGCATTTATGTCTGTGTTAAAATTGGATGAAGAATAAGACGTAAAAAGGGTGTGATAGATTTTATCACACCTTTTTGCGTCCTATTTGAATTTCCATTGATATTTTTCCAAATCGACCCTTCCGTTGACTACCTCAATGCCATCCGCCTGCAAAAGCTTTTCCTGTGCAGCTTCTCCGCCGAAGGCAAAGGAACCGGAAAGCTCTCCCTTGGCATTGACAACACGATAGCAGGGGATATTTGCAGGGTCCGGGTTTTTATGCAGGGCATTGCCGACCGCGCGCGCCATGTTCGGGTCACCTGCCAGCGCCGCAATCATCCCATAGGTTGCGACACAGCCTTTGGGGATTTTTTTGACCGCCTCGTAGATGCGCTTGGTGGGACTATCCGCAATCAAATCGTAGCTTTCGGCAATCATGCGTTTGATATCCTGCGTGGGAATGGTGCCGTCCAGAATAATCGTATTCCAGTGCATTTTGTTTTGATGATAGCCCGCAACCACGGCAGGATAGGTGTTCCGCCAGAAATCACGCCATTCGGGCGCTACCTTTACATTCAGATTGAGATATCCCCCTCGGTCGTAAATCCAGAGAAAGGTCTTTTTGCTTCCCTTGATGCGCACCAACTGCCAGTTTTGGTCGCGAAAGGGTCGTTCTGTGTATACATCCGCAAAGGATAGGGCATAGGCTAATACCTCCTCGCGTGCTGTCATGCAGCTTCACCTCCGATTGCTTTGCCTTTATTGTACTTCCGATAGTTTATTTAAAAGCGTTTTTCCAGCTTCATCAGCCGTCCACGGATATGAACATCCTCCATCTCCTTGCCGACGAAGATTTTCATTTCATACGCGGGGTTTTCAGGCTGGAGAACAATCGCATTTTCCTTTTTTATCACGCGCTTGAGGGTGGCATCGTCCCCATTGACGGAAACGACGGCGATATCACCGCTGTCCACGTTGCTTTGTTTGCGGATGAGCAGAAAATCTCCTTCGTGGATACCAATATTTGTCATACTATCCCCCTTGGCACGCAGCCAGAAATATTCCTCGCCGCTGTTTAAATCCTCCAAGGGTGTTTCGATATAGCCCTCAATATTATCCTCTGCCAGAAGGGGCATGCCGCAGTTGACCACGCCAACAATGGGGATTGGCTTTGTCGGGCGAGGGGTATAGGGGATGGCATCCTGCGGCAGATGGTTTCTGTCCTCCAGAAGGGCAGATTTTTCCACACCGAAATACGCCGCCATCCGCTCGATTTTATCAATGCGGGGATAGGTTTTTCCGTTTACCCAGTCGCTGAGGGTGGTATATTTTACGCCAAGTGCTTCGCAAAGCTCGGTTCTTGTTTTTTGCTTCTGTTCCATGAGATAGCGGATATTTTTCGCCAGTATGGTTTTACTGTTGTCCATAAAATCACCTTCCTATTTTTATTATACGGTTAAATCGTAGAAATGCAATATATTTTATAAAAATTACGAAAAAACCGTTGACAGATACGGTGAAACCGTAGTATGATTGTGTCAGACAAAGGAGTAGCTTATTTTTTTAAATCATAATTACGGGCAAACCGTAATACGAAAGGGGTATGAGATGAAGGAAAGAAGAATGTGGAAAAATACATGGCTGAAGGAGCTTGCAGGTAAGTATGGATTGGAAAAGGGGAAGTCTATTATTGTTGAGGAGCGTTCTCTTTTGAAGGATTATACATATATTACACGGGAAATTCGTCATGGCGTGGTGCTGGAATTATATCCCCACCATTTTTACTGTCAGATGGAAAATGGCAGAAGGGAATCCTTCCGCTATAATGAATTTCTGGGGCATGAAGTAAGGCTTGTCCATCTGAAGGAGGAGCAACAAAAAAGCGTCCAAGCTTGGACGCTTTTTTTATTGCGGAAGGAATCGGGAAGCAAGGGCGCATTGCTTCGCTCTGTCCCAAGTGGAATCCTGAGTTTGCTTTAGTTAAAATAATGTATTTACATCCAGCTCCTTTTCAATCATGCCTGCCTGATACATGAAATCAGCGGTGCGCTGGAAGCCCTCCTTATCCGCAGCAGTAATCTCTGTGGAGAAGTCATAATACTGTGCCATTTCCTTTACGGCATCCACATCCAAATCCAGCTCCGCTGCTGCCATTTCGTAGGCTTCCTGTTCATGGTTCTGCATAAAGTCTGCGATTTCTGCCTGTGCGGATTGCAGCTTTTCGATGATTTCGGGGTGCGCTTCATAGAATTTATTTGTGACTGCTACTGCAATGATGGCGTTAATCAAGCCCTCGCCGTCGGTAATCAGGTGATAGCCCTGCTGCTGTGTCTGATATGCGGCTGCACCTGCCAGCAATGCCACATCCACACTGCCGCCTTCCAGACCTGCCTTTGCTTCGGGAATACCCATATTGACGAAGTTTACATCATCCACTGTCATATCCGCGGTTGCAAGATATGCCGCCAAGAGTTCATGCAGATTTGTGCCGACAGGGCCTGCAATGGTTTTGCCGCGCAAATCCGCAGGGGAGCTGATGCTTTCATCCTTGGAATACATGCAGAATGCCTTGGGAGAGCGGCTATACATGTTCAGCACCTTGATATCTGCATCATTTGCGGCAGAAAGAATGACAGAGGTTGCGCCAACGGCATACAGCACCTGCACATCTCCGGCTGCCAGTGCCTGTGTCTGGTCTGCGCCGGAGGTGATTTCTGCATATTTCACTTCGATGCCGTCATCCGCAAAGGCTTTTGTGAAAATGCCTTCCTCCTTTTCCACGATAGAGGGCAGGTTCAGGGGAGAGGTGACATAGGTGAAGGTCAGCGAATCGAGAGAGGATGTATCCTCTGCGGTGCCGCAGCCTGTCAGCGCCGTCATAGCCAGAACGGCTGCCATTGCCATGCCAATCAATCTTTTTTTCATTTGTAATACCTCCTAAATTTTTAAATGATAAAATGCTTATTTTAACTGCCGAAAGACAGTTTTTTTATAAATGAAGCTGTGCGAGAATTTCCCGTTTCAGTTCAATCAGTTCCTTGGATAATAAATCGCGATTTTCGCAATCCGTATCCAAAAGGAATTCCTTTTTGATGCATCCATCCTCAATAAAGGCAATTTTATGCCCCAGAAGCAGGGCCTCATCAATGCTGTGGGTGACGAATAAAATTCCTGTATTTTGACTTTTTTGCAGGCGAATCAGCTCCTTCTGCAGCTGCGTGCGCGTGAAATGATCCAATGCGGCAAAGGGCTCATCCATCAGAAGGAAGGAGGGCGCATACGCCAAAGCACGCGCGATGGCGGTTCTTTGCTGCATTCCGCCCGAAAGCTGATGGGGATAGGCCATCTGAAAGCCATCCAGACCAACCGTTTCCAGCAGGGCTTGGATTTTTCCTGTATCATAGGAGTGCTTTTTCAGTCCGAAAATAGTATTATCCCACACAGTCAGCCAAGGCATGAGCCGCGGCTCCTGAAACACAAAGGCGGTTTTATGCGTGACCGCAAAGCGAATTTCTCCGCTGTTTGGCTTCTCTAAATCTCCCACTAAGCGGAGCAGGGTGGTTTTGCCGCAGCCGCTTTTCCCAAGAAGGACGGTGATGCTGTTTTCGGGAATCTGCAAGCAGATATCCTTTAAAACGGGGAACGTTCGCCCGTCCACGGTGTATGCCTTCTGTATATGCTTTAATTCAATTCCAGCCATTTTCACCATTCCCCTTAAATAATTTTTTCAGCAAAAAGCCGAAGCATTTATCGGTTGCCAGACCGACAAGCCCAACCACAAAAATGCCGACAATCACCTTATCGGTGCGGCTCAGCTGCTGCGCGAACAGAATCAAATGCCCGATACCGCTGGAGGCTGCAATCATTTCTGCCGCAATGATGGCACGCCAGCTATAGCCCATGCCGATGCGCATCCCAACGAGAATATCGGCGGAGGCGTAGGGCAGGAGGATATAGCGGAATTTTTCAAATTTTGTGTAGCCGAAGGCATCCCCAACCTCCAATAGCCTTTGGTCACAGCCCGTAAAGCCTTTTACGATGTTCAGATACATCGGAAAGAAGGAGGCCAGCACGATAATAACGGTTTTTGTGGTTTCCCCGATGCCGCACCAGAGAATCAGAAGCGGAATCAGACTCAGCGGCGGCACATTGCGGAAAAACTGCACGATGGCGTTATAATATTTTTCTGCGGCAGGCAGGAGCGCACGGAACATCCCCAGCAGAAACGCAAGCAGAAAAGCGATGCCGAAGCCCTTTAGAATACGGATAAAGGAAATCAGCACATCCCGAAGCAATTCTCCGGAGAAAAGCATGCGCAGAAAGCTGTCGAACACCTTTTGTGGTGGCGGCAGAAGGTAGGGGCTGAATACCTCTGCGCGGCAAAGCAGAAGCCAGACCGCAAGCAGAAGGAGGATGCCGAGAAACGGCGCAAATGCCGAATGTATTTTTTTCATATAATACTCCTATAAAAAATGAGTCTGCGCAAAAGCGCAGACTCATAAAAAGGAAAATCCCTTTGCTTTTATGATTTTTGTCTGAACGCCTTTTCATGCAGGTGTTGCCCTTTATGGTCAGTACGTTTTGGCGAAATTATTTATATTCGCCGGAAATTTTTGTGATATTTCCGTTTTTATCCAGTGTGAGAACAAGGTCGAGCTTGTCACCGGATTCCAGCCAGTCAATCAGCTTCGTAAGTGTTTTTACGCCGGAAGCATTGGTGATGCTTACATTGATGTTATCTGTATCATCCTCATCAAAATCATAGCTGAAGGTATTATTGCTGTATTTGCCTTCAATTTTAATGTAGTTCTTGCCAAGCTTGGAAAGCTCCCCCTTTGCCTGTGTTACCTTACCTGTGATTTTTGTAACCTCATCATTTTTAACGGTAGCGGAAACATTCATGGTCTTTTTGTCCTTATAGGCATTATAGAAATCTTCCCATGTTTTAATCTTATCGGAGCCGTCGGTAATGGAGATATCGACATCATCTACATCATCAATATCATAGGTCTTGCTGCCAATTTTTACCGTACCGGTGTCCTTGCTTTCCTTATAGGTAACGCTTGCAACATTGCCGTCCGCATCATCCTTGCTGTCACTGTCGGAAGTGGTTGCTGTAATTTTAGTAACGTAATCCTTTTTATTCAGTGTCAGTGTAACGGTAATGGTGCTATCCCCATCATCGTACAGATTATACAGATCTTTGTAGTCTTTTGTTTTGCTGTCAATCTTTACGGTAACATCATCTGTATCATCGATGTAATATTTTGTGGTTTTATTTTTCAGCTGAATATAGCCTGTTTTGTCGGACTTATCATAATTCACCTTGGAAACCTTGCCCTTTATGGAATCACTGCTGCTGCTTTCCTTTGTGCTGCCTGTGATTTTTGTCAGATTTCCCTTGTTGTCAAGGGTAACCTCAACCTCAATGGTTGTTTTGTCATCCTCTGCCTTTGTGAATAGGTCGTACAATTCCTTCAGGCTATAGCTCTTTTTGTCGATACGGATATCTACATCGTCCTTGTCGGTAAAGGAGTAGGTGCTGTCCTTATCAATCGTGATAGAGCCTTCTTTATCCGTTTTATTATATCTCACCTTTGTCAGGCTGCCTTTGGTTTTTTTGGTTTCCTTATAGGTTGCCTCCAGCTTGGTGATGTGCAGGTTGCTGTCGAGCGTCAGGGTAACATCAATGGAGGTGCCTGCCTTATATAGCTTTACGACATCGCTCATGGTGGCAGAAGAACCGTTCAGTGTGATGGTTGTGCCGCCGGAGGCCAGCATGTAGTAGGCTGCGCTGTCCTTCAGATTAACATAGAAATTTGTCATGGTCGCAACCGTACCCTTCTGTGTGGAGGTGGTCGGGTTGGTGGGTGTTGTCGGAGTTGTGGGTGTGGTAGGTGTGGTTGCCTTTTCCAGTACACCGTACAGATTTGTGACCAGAACTGCGGTTTCTGTGCGGTTCAGTGTCTGCTTGGGGTTGAATTTATTGGAATCGTCCCCATTGACTACGCCTACCCTTTTCAGCAGGGCAACATAGGGCTTTGCTTCTGTGGAAATGCTGCTGTTGTCCTTGAAGGTGGTTGTGGTTTCATTTGCTGTGTAGGAAGAAACCCCCTTTGTTAAGGCGCGCCCAAGGATGGTTGCTGCCTGTTCTCTTGTGGCAGGCAGATTAGAACCGTTTTTCATGAAGCCGCTCAGGTTAGAGGTAGCCAGAATCCCGTTTTCCAAGCAGTAGGAAACGGCAGGATATGCCCAGCTCTGGATGCCGTAAGCATTCATAATGGGAGTCCATTTCTGGGTTACGCTGTCATCCGCCTTTGCCTTGCCTGTCTGCATCAGCAGCTTATACGCCAGCTGGCAGGATTCGGACAGAGAAACAGAATCTCTGGGGCGGAAATAGGTTTTGCCGTTTCTGGTTTCCCCAACAACCAGACCCAGGCTTGCCGCCTTATTGATGGATGCTTCGGCACCCGCCCAAGGAGCCTGATTCATATCGGCAAAGGTTGCCGCATAAACAGAAAGCGGTTGGCACGCCAGCATTGCCGCCAAAGCCAAGGCTACAGTATGTTTTGTCTTTTTCATAGAGAATACCCTCCTTTTCTTTTCATCAATAGTAAGATTATAACAAATATTTTTCTGCTATAGCAACAGTATACAACAAAATTACAGACTTTTGTAAAAATCAGTCAAATTTAAAAAACTCTTAAGAATTTCGCCGTCTGCATACTTCAGAGGGGAAAAGCATAGAGTATCCATAAGAATATCTGGGAGGAATGGGCGGATGAAGAATTGGAAGGGAGTATTGGCGATACTGCTGATGTCTGTGCTGTCGCTTGGGTTCAGCCTGTCTGCTTTTGCGGCGGAAACGGATGCATTGCAGCTGAAAAGTAAAAGTGCGATGCTGATGGACGCAGGCACGGGAACAATTTTATATGAAAAAAACAGTCACGAGGCAATGCCGCCTGCCAGCGTGACAAAGGTGATGACATTGCTGCTGATTTACGAAGCGGAGGCGGCAGGACAGTTTGGATGGGAGGAAACGGTGCAGGTGAGCGAGCATGCGGCGAGTATGGGTGGCTCGCAGGTTTTTTTGGAGCCGGGCGAAACGCAGACAGCCGCAGAGCTGACGAAATGTATTGCGATTGCATCTGCGAATGATGCGGCAGTTGCCATGGCGGAGTTTGTGGCAGGTAGTGAGGAGGCCTTTGTGGAGCGGATGAACAGGAAGGCAGAGGAATTGGGGATGCAGGAAACGCATTTTGTCAATGCCTGCGGACTGGATGTGGACGGACACGAAACCAGTGCGTATGATATTGCGCTGATGAGTCGGGAGCTGATGACGAAATTCCCGGAGGTGCAGAAATATACGACCACATGGCAGGATACCATCATACATAAAACGCGCAAGGGGGAGTCCGAATTTGGCTTAACGAATACGAATAAGCTGATCAAATGGTACGAGGGTGCAACGGGGCTGAAAACAGGCTCTACGGGCAAGGCACTTTATTGTCTTTCCGGGACGGCGGAGCGCAACGGGCTGCACCTGATTGGCGTTGTGATGGCGGCACCGGATTTCAAGCTGCGCTTTCAGGAAACCATGAAGCTTCTGGATTATGGCTTTGCCAATTATAGCGCGGAAAAGGGACTGCCCGCAGGGAAGGAAATGGGGCGTATTCCTGTGACAAAGGGCATGAAGGCCAGCGTTTCGGCTGTGGTGCAGGAGGAGATTTCCATTCTTCTGAAAAAGGATATCGGCGGTGAATGGGAAACGAAAGCGGAGCTTTTGCCTGCCATGGATGCGCCGGTTGCGGCAGGGGAGAAGGTCGGTGAACTGATTTATTTGCTGCATGGGAAGGAGGTCGGCAGGACGGATTTGATTACGGCAGAGGCTGTTGAAAAAGCAAATATCAATACTATGCTGCAAAGAATGTTAAGACAATGGTTTTAGGGGCAGAAGGCGCAGAATATGAACTTCTATCGGAGCAGAATTTGTATGATGCAACGTCGGGTTTTCCGTTGAAAATTAAAAAATTTCCCAATCAACGATTTCGGCAGTATTGTCGCCTCCTGTATGTTTCTGGTGCTTTTGGGCGGTATATCGCTTTTGGGTTTCGGAGAAAGTAAGGTTGGAGCAAAAAATTGTTCCAAAAAATATGGTTGGGAGAGGAGAAGATGCAGCAGAAAATAAGAAAAATTTTTTTATCAGTATTGCCTTTTTTTGCGGTTTTCATTCCGATTCTGTTAGGCGTGCCACAGTCCGCACAGGCGTTGGAGCGGCGGAGGCTGATTCCTGTCGGCAGAACGGTGGGCGTAACGATGGATACAGAAGGGCTTCTGGTTTTGGAAACAGGCAGCGTAGTCGGAGCGGATAACGAAAGCCATGAACCCAGCAAGGGACTTCTGAAAGCCGGAGACCGCATTTTGCAGGCAAACGGCGAGAAGCAGGAGAATAAGGAAGCATTTATGAAAACCATTCAGCAGAGCGAGGGGAAACCGATTTGTCTGCGTCTGGAGCGAAACGGCAGGCAGAAGGAGGTGAAGATTACACCGGTTCTAAGCAATACCGCGCAGACCTATCAGATTGGCGCATGGATTCGGGACAGTATCCAAGGCATCGGCACAGTGACGTATTATGACGCGGAAAACGGTACCTTCGGCGCATTGGGACATGGTGTGTATGATGTGGATACGGATGAACCGATGGTGATTCATGGCGGCTCTGTGGTAGATACCACCCTGACGGAAATTGTGAAAGGGGAAAAGGGTGCTGCCGGTGAATTGATTGGGCAGGTAGAGATGCAAGAGAAGCTTGCAGCAATCGAGAAAAATACGGAAACGGGCATTTATGGCAAGGCGGCGGCAGGCGTTTTTGCAGGTGAAAGCTATTCTGTTGCCACAAAGGCAGAGGTAAAAAAGGGCGCGGCTGTGCTGCTTTCCGATTTGGAGGGCAAGGACGTGCAGGCGTATGCCATAGAAATCGAAAGTCTGGAGAAGAATGGCGGAAGGCAGCATAAGGATATGAATATCCGCATTATGGATGAACGGCTGCTCGCTCTGACAGGCGGCATTGTGCAGGGCATGAGCGGTTCACCGATTTTGCAGGATGGAAAGCTTGTGGGAGCAGTGACGCATGTGACTTTGGCAGACCCGACAAAGGGCTACGGCATTTTTATGGAAAATATGGCAGCATAAATTCTGAGAGATACGCATGGCAGGAATGTCGTGCGTATTTTTCAATTTTTATTTACATATTCCCTTTTTGTGCTTTCTGCTTTATAATTAAAGAAAAAACGGATTTGTGTCTAATTGAAGGAAAGGGGTTTTTTCGATGAAGAATTTAAGAAGGATGTTGGCTTGCGGACTTCTGTTTTCACAGCTTTTCTGTGGGCAGGCATGGGCGGCGGAAGTGCATACACCCTGCTATCGGAACAGCGTGGATACGGAAAACAGTGATTTTGACAAGGGAGAATGGAAATATAGATTTACGGCGGATTCCGGGCAGGAGACTGTGCTGACGGATGGAGAAAAGCATACATTTCTCATCATCAATGGCGGTCTGTCTGCAGAGCATATCATCATTGAAAACGGACGTGCCTTCATGGAGCTTGGGGCGTTGTGCGATGCACTGGGTCTGCAAAGGGAAGAAGTGAAGGATACGGCACTTTCCGGCAAGACAATCTGCGTGGAAAACGAGATTTATGTTCCGGTGCGCGCTTTTGCGACACAGCTTGGTGCGACTGTAACCTATGGTATGCAGGAAGTGATGCCGATGGGGAATCCCTGCATCAATCTGGATAACCGCGCGCAGAAAATCACAAAGGAAACGGCAGTGCAGAATGTAAAGGAAAAATTGCAGCTTTATGATCTGATGTTCCGGAAAAGCGAGAGCTATCAGAAGCTAACACCGTATGTGGGCGAAATGCAGACAGAATTTCAGAAGCTGCAATGCGTGGATGAAACCGCAAGCTTTTGGGTTATCAAAGGTGTGCGTCTGTTCCTTGTGGATAAAGCAACGGGAGAGATTTATTATAAGCTGGGAGAAAGCGGCACGGGAAGCGGCTCTTATATTGAAACAATTGGAAAATTAGAGGAAACGTATGAGAATCTGTTTGAAAATATGTTGCTTTATGGCTAAGATTTACTTCTGTTGGTGGAAAGGCTGCTCTTACCTTAGGTTAAAATAAACTGAAGTAGAACATATAAATAAATTTAGTTTTATGTCTAAATGAAAAGTGAATAGAGAGGTGTTTATGAAAAAAATGTTTTGCACATTATTATTGGCTATATTTACATTGTCAAGTACTCAGATGCACGTACAGTAAAGATTACAAAGCCAGAAGAAAAATCTATGAAATCTTTCGATAAAAAGGAAATAGAAAAGTTGACGCAGAGACGAGTTGTGGGGAAAAAAGAGTTTGATGTATATAAAACGGATATTAAAACGATGTTCGATGATACGATTCAAACAAAAAGCAATGACTTGCCGACGGCAATTAATGTAAATGGGCGGACGTTAGTTTTATTTTCTGCACTGGGAAAACATTTTGGAAAAGTAGAATATAATGATGAACAGAGAGTTGCTTCCATTTGGGATGGAGGTGAAGAGGATGTCATTTCGACAGAAAAGATATATGTAGAGGAATTGGGTGTTTCATACCAAAAGACAGGTAGATTCGATTTATCGGGGTGCTCTATTTTAAAAAGTCAGTATTGAGTTGAAAAATGCAAATACGGTGCGTAATTTTGTACCTGTTTTTGCAAATAGAACGGATTTACAGCTTTATACACAAGATGGGAAATTGATTGAGGATGAGGTATTTCCAGCCTTTTTGTGTATAGATAATCAGCTTTATATTAGTGCAGATGCATTAGCAAAAAGCATGAGTATGGAGCACACTTTAGATGGATATGGTTATGGGGATGGAGTTTTTAGAAAAAAATAGAATAAAACAAAAGCTTGTTGTAGGAGTAGGATTTTTCGAATTGCGGAATGGTGATTAGGATATCTATGAAAACAATCTAATAATATCATACAAGAACCAAGATGCAGTGGAAGCGTATACGAAAGCGAAAGCGGCGATTGCATATTTGCAGAAATGGGATGATATGTCTGCGGAAAGAAGGGATATTTGTGAAAGCGTGCTGGGATGTTTTTTTGATATTGTGAATTGGATGTTAATAGCAAGAGACACGGTTTATTCCGTGGGAAGAAATAGGAATTGAACTTAGGCGGACAGAAATGTCCGTTTTTTTCGTTATGCTCCCGTGGGTTATTGGTTGCTTTTGCCATACAAGTTTGAAATAGCCATAACTTGGGGTGAGACCTATCAGAAATGAACCGGTCAGCCGATATCTTTGGCAGCCACCAAGAATCCTCCTGCTTTAGCTGTGTGGAGTGTCAAAGCTTGTAACAAAATATATACCGGCTACCGTTTGTGCGATTTTGTACTGATTCGACTAACAAGAAAACAAGGACGTTCATCAAAAAGAAAGAGCGTCCTTGTATTTTTGTTTGCCGTTTTTCAGTTAATTTTATAAGTTTTTTTGCGTGTTACAGATATTTCACCATAACCCGAAGCAAAACATTCATATCGATAGGCTTAGCAACATGGTCATTCATGCCTGCCTCCAGTGCGGCCTGCCGATCCTCAGAAAAAGCATTCGCCGTCATTGCAAGAATGGGAATTTCCGCTTTTTTCCGATCTTCCATCTGTCTGATTTTTTTCGTTGTCTCATAGCCGTTTAGAATCGGCATTTGCACATCCATCAGAATCAAGTCATAATAGCCATCCTCTGCGCGGCTGAGCATATCCACACACATCTGACCGTCCGCGGCGTGCTCCACAAGAAAGCCTGCCCCTTTTAAAAGCTCTAATGCAATTTCCGCATTCAGTGCGTTATCCTCGGCAAGCAAAATGCGATGGGGCTTTTCTTCTGCACGAGAGGGCTGCTTGGGTTCCTGCTTTTTGGAGATATCCTTTTTTTCTGCAATATCAAACGGAAGGGTTACTGTAATTTTTGTGCCGATGTTTTGCTTGCTTTCTACTTGAATGGTTCCTTCCATCAGCTCGATAATGGATTTCACGATAGGGAGCCCAAGCCCTGTGCCCGGAACCTCATTTTTTGCAGAGGTTTCCTCTCTGGAAAATTCCTCAAAGATATGGGAAAGAAACTCCTCGCTCATGCCAATGCCTGTATCCGTGCAAGTGAAAACATACTGCGCCTGTTTATCATCGGATGCCGCCTCATTGAGCGATATATGGATGGTATGTCCGCTTGGCGTATATTTGATTGCGTTGCTCACGATATTTAATTGGATTTCTTGCAATCTTGTTTTATCGCAAATGGCATACTTATGTCGGATATGGATTTCTTCGGAATAATGAAGTCCCTTCTTTTGAATATCCGATTCAAAAACAGTATACAAAGAGTGGAACAGTGCCTCCATATCCTCGGCCTCTAATCGCAGGGTGGCTGTTCCGCTTTCGATGCGGGCAATCTCCAAAACCTGATTGATGATTGTCATTAGGAGGTTACCGGAGGATTGCAGCTTTTTCAAATACACAGAGGCCTTTTTTTCATCCTGTAAATGCTTTTCCAAAAGGTCGGAAAAACCGATGATAGCATTCATTGGCGTGCGGATATCGTGGCTCATGCGAAAAAGAAATTTCGTTTTTGCCTCATTCGCAAGTCTTGCCTGTTCGGTTGCCTTTTGCAGCTCATCGATATATTGCTTTTCCCGATATTTTTTGCTGTAAAGCTGATAAAAAATAGTAGCAGTCATTATGGAGAGAATCAACGAAAAAATGCCTGCAATTACCCACCAGACAGTCGGAATCCATCCGGCAGTCGGGGCAATATTCACATACCAAGTATCATTGGGAATCCCACATTCAACGGTAAGGCAATTTTGGGGCATATCTTTTTGGCTCTGTGCCAAAGTGATTTTTTCGCCTGTTTGGCTGTTTTTTGCCCATATTTCATAGCAATAGGAGGCATCGCTTAAGCGCTCCAAGCCGATTTTATCAATAAACTCATCCCAGTCGATTACCATGATAACGAAGCCCCAGAAGGTGCGGTTGCCAGAAGCATCGGTTTGATAGACCGGATCGAAAAGCAATGCACCGTAGCCGCCCTGTTTTAATGCATAAGGGCCGCCGATGGTATACCCCTTGGTTTGCTTTGCCCGCTGTGCGTCATAATTTCGTTCATGCTCCGTCAGAATATTCATGCCCAGAACCGTTTCATTTTCCTGCTTGGGATAAATTTCCGTTATGATTCCCTGCGGTGCCAGCTCGTATGCTTTGATAATGTTGTTATGATTCGGAATCAGCTGCGCAAGCTTGGAAAAGGTATTTTCATTCAGCTCATAGCCTGAGTTAATCATGTTTTCCAAGAAATCGGAAAGAGCTACATATTGAACAAGGTGTGCGTTGATGCGTTTTACTGTGCTTTGTGCCGTATAGGTTGCACTCATTTTCATTTCTTTTTCCGTATAATTAAAAAAAGCTTGGCTGAGAAGGAGCGCAGTTAAGAAAGCAAAGATTCCGACAAACAGGCAGTATATTTTGGCTCTTTTTACGGCGGTGCTGCATTTATCCATTTCGGGTTACTCCTTTTAGAATAGTATTTTTACGAGATAAATAATCATATTTTCGATGATAGAAACTCATTTACCAAAATATACCATAACATAAATTTTATGAACACGTCAACAGATGGATAAATGAAAATGACACGGTAGAATATTGAAAAAATCTGTCGAAATGTGTCTGTGTTTGTCAAAAATAAATAATTGTTGTGAAAGGTTTGAATATGAATTTAGGAGCTTTGGATTGTTTTAAATTGAGCTATACATTGTTAATGAAGATAATTTTAACGATTGTATGGCGGGGGAAATATTGGTATAACTTGAAATTAGTGCGTGTGGCTTTTAGATGCTACGCACCCAAGCAGGCAACTTATACAAAGAATTTTTTCATGGTTTTATGGAAAGAGAGGTTTTAGAAAGTGAGGAAAAGAATAGTATCATGTGCAATGGCATTTCTGATGGCCTTTACGCTTATGCCATGCGCTGCTTTTGCAGGGGAGGCTTCTGCGGAAGGACAGGTGGAAAGCCTTGAGGCAGAAAAACCTGCGGAGGATGACGCATTTGGAGAGGGCGGATTGGATGAGGCGTTTTTCGCCGAGGATGAGGATTCTCTGATTGGCACACTGGAGGCGGATGAAGAAAGTGCGGCATTTGCGGTTTCTGCTGTTACAGGGATTTACCTTGACCAGACGCATGGTAATGATGCAAATGATGGGCTGACAAAGGATACGGCGGTAAGGACACTTGAGAAGGCAAATGAGCTTGCGAATGCAAATGGTACAAGGGATATCTTTCTTGCAAGTGTGTATCAGGTTACAGGAACAGAAAACTGGGACCTTGGCGGAAAAACAATCCATCGGTATAAACTTGGCGGCTATATGATTGAATTGAAGGATGCGTCTGCATCTTTGACACTCAAAGATGTTGTGATTGATGGTGCGGAGTATTCTGTGGCTGCTGAAAATGCTGCGGAAACCGATTCTATTATTAAGGCTGCAAGTGGTGGTACCATTGAGCTGAAAAGCGGAGCCATCTTGGAAAACAATAAAGCGGCTCAGTTTGGTTCCGGCATTTTGGCGATCAATGGTGTCGAGATAACAATGGAGGACGGAGCTGTCATTCGTAATAACACAAATAGGAACTATGAATTGGGCGGCGGCATTTTGCTTGGCAATGGCAGTATCTTTACCATGAACGGCGGCGAAATTAGCGGAAATACAGCAAATGGCGGCGGCGGCGTTGCAATCATTGGCTCAACTATGGTCATGAATGGCGGCACAATTTCAAACAACAGTACCTATAAAACAACCGGACAAGGCAGCTATGGTGCAGGGGTTTATGTTGCCGACTATGCCAATGCAAGTGGCGGCGATATATTGTTTAAGCCTAAACCTGCTTCCTTTGAAATGAACGGCGGCAAAATTACCGGGAATAAGGCACTTGACTACGGTGGCGGTATTCTTACCTTTCCACAGCAAAGCAAAAAAATTACAATCAATATTAAAAACGGCGAAATTTCCGAAAATCAGGTGACGGAAGGAAGCGGCGGTGCAATCGCAGCATTCTTCGGCGTAACCGAACTGAATATTAACGGTGGCACACTGACAAAAAACAGTGCTAAGAATTACGGCGGCGGTGTTTTTCTGTATGACGCAACGAATGTAACGATTTCCGGCGGTACAATTTCCGAAAACAAAGCCTCGCAGGGCGGTGGCGTATACTTATGGCCAACATCCGCTGCTAATCAAACCGGCGGTTCCATTGAAAACAATGTTGCAAATGCAGGCGGCGGTGTTTGTGGCGGCACCTATACCATGACAGGCGGTGTCATCAAGGATAATAACAATTCTCTGACCGAGGAAGCACGGCGTTCGACCAGAGGTGACGGTGTTTATGTAGGAACTGCCTTCAATCTGGGGGGTGCTGCAGAAATCAGCACGAATAACGATGTTTATTTAGAAAAAGGCGCAAGGGAAGCAAAAGAAGGGCGCTATATCAATGTGATTTCTTCTTATACAGGTGCAAGCACTGCGAAACCAATTCAAATCCACAGTGAAGATGTAACGGTGGAAGGAGCGGAAATCGGTACACAGCTTGTTCGGTATACAGCCGTTGCGGGCGGCGAAGCTGCGGCGGCACAGGCGGATGCAAACGGTATTTTCGTACCAAGCTGGAAAATGCAGAAGGGCTTGGTTATTGGGCAGAGCAAAGCGGCAGGAAAGACGGACTGGATGACCTATGTGCCATCTATCAGGATTCAGTATCAGTGGGTTAGCACAGATAACCCCTCTGATGTGACACCACCTGCGGATGATTATATCCGTACCGGTACAGCCTATACAGCAAAGGCACAGGAGGCAACCCATCAGGGATATAGCTTCAAAGGCTGGTTTACGGATGATGCATGCACACTTAGCTATACAGATGGTACTGTGTTGAGTACAGATACGATTCTTTACGGCAAGTGGGAAAAAATCGCAACACCGCCTTCTTCCGGTGGTGGCGGCGGCTCCCATGTGACAAAATATTATATTTTGCATTATGAATCTAATGGCGGCACAAAATACGAGGATGAAAAATATAAAAAAAACACAGTTGTTATTCTTGATAAGATTCCCAAAAGAGTTGGATATACCTTTACGGGTTGGTATGCAGACAAAGAGCTGACGGATAAAATCACAAAAATCAAAATGACGAGTGATAAAACCGTTTATGCAGGCTGGCAGGCAACAGATGTTCCAAATTACTTAAATAATGAAAATCATTTTGCGTATATCGTTGGCTACGAGGATGGAACAGTCAGACCGAATGCGAATATCAGTAGGGCCGAGGTTGCGGCAATCTTCTTCCGTCTTTTGAAGGATGATGTGCGGGATGATAACCTCACAGCAAATAGCGTTTTTACAGATGTTGCGTTTGGAAAATGGTATAACAAATCTATTTCCACGATGGCGAAAATCGGCATTGTAAAGGGACGTACAGCAAATGCCTTTGCGCCGAATGCACCTATCACAAGAGCGGAATTTGCGGCAATTTGTTCTCGTTTCGACCGAAGCAATGTCGAGATAAAGAGTGATTTTAACGATATCTCCGGACATTGGGCGGAAAATGAAATCAGACGTGCGGCCTCTCTGGGCTGGATACAGGGCTATACAGACGGCTCCTTTAAGCCAGACCAAAACATCACAAGAGCCGAGGCGGCATCCATGATTAACCGTATGCTGCATAGACTGCCTGAAACGGTGGATGATTTGCTGGATGGCATGATTCAATGGCCGGATAATCAGCCGAGCGATTGGTATTACATCAATATGCAGGAGGCAACAAATAGCCATGACTTTAAGCAGAAAGGCGAAATCAATGAGTATTGGACAAAGCTGACAGAGAATCCGAATTGGGATAGATATAAATAATATTTCGACATAATAGCAAATAGCCAATCAGCAAACAAGGACGTTCAGTGAAAATGAGCTCCCTTTCGGGTTGAGAAGTGAAATGATAAAATCACTGGATACTTGGAAGGGAGCATTGTTACAATGCAAAATGTCGAGGAGGTACAATAAATGGAAAAGCTACCGCTCATTGACTACTTAGCGCAGAAAGCCCGTTGCACTTATATTAGTGATTTACGAAAATTAAAAAGGACAACAAAATTTGATTTGATTGATGCAGTATAGCAGATACCGGAAGAAGTCTATTCTATGGATGATTGGAATGAGGCTTTGATGTATATGAGTAATCGTGAAGCACGGTATTCCTCATTCACTGCTAAAGAAGAAATTCTTGAATTTTTGAAATATGATGTAGAGACTGATTGAAAATATATAAGGTGTGTAAAAGGGTATTGTGATTAGCAGAAATATGATATATACTGCATTAGGAGTAAAATTCAATATATTCAGATTTTTCCCGGTGTCATTGAGAATGGCATCGGGATTTTTCTATTTCCGGATATTTCCAAAAGATTTTTCGGTGTTCGCCTTGTCAATAGCAGCTTGATATGCTATAACAAAAAGAGAACAAACATTCGTTACAGTAAAGAATATATGTTTGATTTTGGGGGTGGGCGTATGGAAAGAACGTATTTATGCTGTGATTTAAAAAGCTACTATGCTTCTGTCGAGTGCATTGACCGAGGGCTTGATCCGATGGCAAGCAATCTTGTGGTGGCTGATGCGGCACGCACGGATAAAACGATTTGCCTTGCGGTATCGCCTGCCTTAAAGTCCTTTGGCCTATCCGGCAGACCGAGGCTGTTTGAGGTCAAGCAGAGAGTGCGTGACATTAACTACGAAAGGCGGATGAAGCTTCCGTCAAAGGCGTTTTGGGATAAGTCCTGTGATTTGCGGGAGCTGCAGAACGATCCAACCTTGGAGCTGGATTATATCATTGCTCCGCCCAGAATGAGACGGTACATGGAGGTGAGTGCGAAGATACACGGTATTTTTCTAAAGTATTTTTCGGCAGAGGATATTCATGTTTATAGCATTGACGAGGTCTTTGTCGATTTAACCGCATATCTTCCGTTTTATCGGCTTTCGGCGCACGCACTGGCAGAAAGGGTGGTAAATGCGGTGTTTCAAACAACAGGAATCACAGCCACAGTCGGCATTGGCACAAATCTGTATCTGGCGAAGATTGCTATGGATATTCTGGCGAAAAAAATGCCCGCAGATGAGAAGGGGATGCGGATTGCGGAGCTGGATGAAATGTCATACCGCTATGAAATGTGGGCGCATGAGCCAATTCAGGATTTTTGGCGTGTGGGCAGAGGCTACACGAAAAAGCTTCATGCCGCAGGCTTATACACCATGGGGGATATCGCAAGATATTCCCTCAGCAAAAGAGGAGAGGATAAGCTATATCAGCTTTTTGGCATCAACGCAGAGCTGTTGATTGATCATGCGTGGGGGTGGGAGCCGTGTGCGATTGCGGATGTAAAGTCCTATCAGCCGATGAGCAACAGCATAAGCTCCGGACAAGTGCTGCAATCTCCCTATACGGCAGAAAAAGCGAAAATCATTGTGCGGGAAATGGTGGATCGGCTTGTGCTTGATTTGGTAAATAAGGGGGTTGTCACAAATCAGCTTGTGCTGACGATTGGATATGATAAGGAAAGTCTGACGAACCCAGAGGTAAGATATACGGGAGAGGTGGTGCGGGATGCTTACGGCAGGGAAATACCGAAGCACGCACATGGCACAGCGAATCTGGAGGGACATAGCAGCTCTTCCAAGGAATTTGTAGAGGCGGTGTTGCAGCTATATGACCGCATTGTGAATCAAGAGCTTCTTGTGCGAAGGGTAACGATTGCGGCGTGTCATGTGATTGCTCAAGATGCAGTGAAGAAGGAGCCGAAGCAGCTGGATTTATTTACGGATGCCGAAGAATCGGAAAAGCAGAGGAAAAAGGCGGAGGCACGCCGAAAAGAAAAGCAGCTGCAAAAAGCTATTTTGCAGATTCAAAAGAAATACGGAAAAAACGCAGTATTAAAAGGAACAAATCTCTTGGAAGGTGCAACCATGAAGGAACGGAACAACCAAGTGGGCGGCCATCGAGCATAATGGGAGGGGAAAAACAATGAATGACAATAGGTATGAGGACATTATCCATCTGCCGCATCATCAATCGGATTGCAGGCCGAAAATGTCGGTGCGAGATAGAGCGGCGCAGTTTGCACCCTTTGCGGCATTGGTCGGTTATGAGCAGATGGTGCAGGAGACAGAGGGTGTTCTTTTGGTGGATAGACGGAGAATGCTGTCGGAGGATGAAAAGAGTGGTTTAGACCGAAAAATGCAGATATTGCAGGAACAGATAGGTGTTTATCCGGAAATAGAAGTAACCTATTTCACTGAAAATGAAAAGGGCGGTGCTTATGCGGTCTATGTCGGTAGGGTAAGGCGGATTGAGGAGGTTCCCACAGCCATTGTATTCATGGACGGCAAGAGGATATGGGTAGGGGATATTGCTTGTATCGAGAGTGAGATTTTTGAGCGATATGAGCTTTGATTGGGATACGCAGTGTTTTATGATGTGTAGAGGCAACAAATAAGGTGTTATATTATGAATTGGGCAAGAATCAATAAGCGTTGACATAGTAAATTTCCTGTGATACTCTAAAGGAGAAAGATGATTAGGTATCGAGGCGTTTGACCGAGATAAATGGTTTAAGGATAGGAAAACGTTATTATTTTTGTGTCTAAAAGGCATAAATGTAATAGCGCTTTTTTTATTGTATTTTTTCATAGCAGGATGGACTTCAGATATTTCAAGAGCTGTGTATTTACGTTGGAAGGATTATGATTTCGCAGGAGAGTATCATTGATAAGAAAGGAGAGGGAAAAGGTAATGTATCGACATCCCTTATACCCTTTTATGCTGGTGGATGTGGATTATCTGCATCAGATGGAGCTGACAATGGCAGAGGATAGAACATTTGATACTGTTTGTGTAAATCCGGAGGATTTAAAATAGAACAAATGTTTGGAAATTTTCTGTATTCGCTACACAACACCTTTAGTTTGTGCTATAATTTCCGTGTGAAAGATATACAAGCGATACGGCTGTTTTGTATGTTATGATGTGGTATCTTGTATTATTTTATTGTAAAAAAGAAAGTCTGTGACCGAAATTCGAAGTTGCCTAAAATCAGAGCAAATTCGGAATATGTCACGGCTCAAGAATTCGAATTTTTTGTGTGGTATGATGCTATTTTCATGCTCATCGGGAGGAGGAAAAATGGAGAACAAATTTAAGGTGGTATCGAAATATAAACCGACCGGTGATCAGCCGCAGGCGATTGAAAAAATTGCGGAGGGCTTTCAGAAGGGCTTGAAATTCCAGACCTTGCTGGGGGTAACAGGCTCGGGCAAAACCTTTACGATGGCAAATATCATTGAGAAAATCCAGAAGCCGACCTTGGTCATTGCGCACAATAAAACCCTTGCGGCACAGCTTTATAACGAGCTGAAGGAGTTTTTCCCCGAAAATGCGGTAGAGTATTTCGTCAGCTATTATGATTATTATCAGCCCGAGGCGTATGTACCAAGTACGGATACCTATATCGAAAAGGATTCCTCTGTCAATGATGAAATTGATAAGCTGCGCCATTCCGCCACGGCGGCGCTGGTGGAGCGAGAGGATGTTATTGTTGTTGCCAGCGTTTCTTGTATTTATGGCTTGGGTGACCCTGAGGAATACTACGGCATGATGCTTTCCCTGCGCCCCGGCATGGAGAAGGACAGGGATGAAGTCCTGCGCGCTCTGGTGGAAATGCAATATGACCGCAATGATCTGAATTTTGAACGAGGTACGTTTCGTGTCCGTGGGGATGTGGTCGAAATTTTCCCGATCGGCTCCTCGGAGCATGCCATTCGTGTGGAATTTTTCGGGGATGAAATCGACCGTATTACGGAAATAGATGTGCTGACAGGCGAAATCATCGGGACAAGAAACCATATCTCGATTTTCCCTGCCTCTCATTATGTCACCGCGCCCGAAAAAATGCAGCTGGCCATTCAGCGGATTGAAAAGGAGTTGGAGGAACGCTTGGCAGAGCTCAAACGAGAGGACAAGCTTCTGGAAGCGCAGCGATTGGAGCAGCGCACGAATTATGATTTGGAAATGCTCAGAGAAATGGGCTTCTGTACGGGCATCGAAAACTATTCCCGTCATCTTTCCCTGCGCGAAGCAGGCAGCACGCCCTTTACGCTGATTGATTTCTTTCCGGAGGATTTTCTTATCATTGCGGATGAATCCCATGTTTCTATTCCGCAGATTCGAGCCATGTATGAGGGAGACCGTTCCCGAAAAACAACTTTGGTGGACTTTGGCTTCCGCCTGCCCTCCGCATTGGATAACCGTCCGCTCAAATTTGCGGAATTTGAAAGCAAAATCAATCAAATGCTATTCGTTTCCGCAACCCCCTCTGTTTATGAAAAGGAGCATTCTCAGCAGACAGCGGAGCAGATTATCCGTCCGACGGGCTTGTTAGACCCCAAAATTTCCGTTCGTCCCATTCATGGGCAGATTGATGATTTGCTTGCCGAGGTCAGAAAAACCACAGAGACAGGCGATAAGGTTCTTGTGACAACCCTGACGAAAAAAATGGCAGAACGCCTGACGGATTACCTGCGTGAAGCAGGGGTGCGCGTGCGCTATCTCCATTCGGATATTGATACATTGGAGCGTCTGGAAATCATTCGTGATCTGCGTATGGATGTGTTTGATGTGCTGGTCGGCATCAACCTTTTGCGTGAGGGTCTGGATATCCCCGAGGTCAGTCTGGTTGCCATTCTGGATGCAGATAAGGAGGGCTTCCTGCGTTCCGAAACCTCGCTGATTCAGACTATTGGGCGTGCGGCAAGAAATGCCAAGGGGCGCGTCATTATGTATGCCGATGTCATGACAGAAAGCATGGATAGGGCGATTACGGAAACCAACCGCCGCCGCTGCCTTCAGCAGGCGTATAATGAGGAGCATGGCATCATTCCGCAGACCATTCAGAAAAAGGTGCATGATGTCATCCAGATTACGAAGGCCGCAACGGAGAAGCAGAAATTCGGTCTGGAAAAGGACCCCGAATCCATGAGCGAAAAGGAATTGAAGCAGCTGATTGCAAAGTGGGATAAGGAAATGAAGCACGCCGCACTGGAATTGCAGTTTGAACGTGCGGCAGAGCTGAGAGATAAAATTTTGGAAATCAAGAAATTATTGTAAGAACTTGGGCAATCCTCTGAAAAGGGATATCCCAAGAAAAGGAGACGCTATGAAGGATAAGATTGTAATAAAGGGTGCGAGAGCGCATAATCTGAAAAATGTTGACCTCACCATCCCCAGAGATCAGCTGGTTGTCTTTACGGGGGTGAGCGGCAGCGGCAAAAGCTCTCTTGCTTTCGATACGATATATGCAGAGGGACAAAGACGCTATGTGGAGTCGCTCTCCTCCTATGCAAGGCAGTTTTTGGGGCAGATGGAAAAGCCGGATGTAGACCTCATCGAGGGGCTTTCTCCTGCCATCTCCATCGACCAGAAAACAACGAGCCATAATCCCCGTTCCACCGTCGGTACGGTAACGGAGATTTATGATTATCTGCGTCTGCTCTACGCAAGAATCGGGATTCCCCATTGCCCGAAATGCGGCAAGGAAATCAAAAAACAAACCATCGACCAGATTGTAGACCGCATTATGGAGCTGCCAGAACGGACAAAATTGCAGTTGTTGGCACCCGTGGTGCGCGGCAGAAAGGGCGAGCATGTCAAGCTGCTGGAGGATGCAAAAAAGAGCGGCTATGTGCGTGTGCGCGTGGATGGAATTCTGTATGACCTTTCCGAAAAAATCGAATTGGAAAAAAATAAAAAGCATAACATAGAAATCGTGGTAGACCGTCTGATGGTAAAGGAAGGCATGCAGATGCGTCTGACCGAATCCATCGAAACGGCATCGGCACTCAGCGGCGGTCTCCTGATTGTGGATGTAAATCAGGGAGAGGATGAGCTGCTGTTCAGCCAGAGCTTTTCCTGCCCCGACTGCGGCGTGGATTTGATGGAAATTGAACCGCGCATGTTCTCCTTCAATAATCCAAGCGGGGCCTGCCCGACCTGTACGGGTCTGGGGATGCAGATGAAGTTTGATGAACAGCTGATTGTGCCGAATGAGGAGCTCAGCATCATGCAGGGCGCAATTACCGCCCCCGGCTATAATTCCGTCAATGCGAAGGGGAGTATGAGTAAGGTTCTCTTTGATGCACTGGCGGCGAAATACGGCTTTTCTCTGGAAACGCCCTTTAAGGATTTGCCCCGAAAAATCAAGGATATTATTTTCTATGGCACGAAGGAAAAGCTGCGCATTACCTACAGCAATGTGCGTGGCACAGGCACCTATGATTATGCCTTTGAAGGGGTCATCAATACTCTCCAGCGCAGATATAACGAAACCTCCGAAGCCATGCGCGCGGAATTTGAGGAATATATGACGAATATCGAGTGTCCCGATTGCCATGGGAAACGCCTGCGTCCGGAGGTGCTTGCCATTACTGTCAACGGGAAGAATATTTCCGAGGTGACGGAGCTTTCCATTGGCAAAATGCAGGAATTCTTCCAAAGCCTGACGCTGACGGAACGGGAAAATATGATTGCGGAACGTATTCTGAAGGAAATCCACGCCAGAGTCGGCTTTTTGATTGATGTCGGTCTGGAATATCTGACGCTTTCCAGAACGGCAGGCACGCTTTCCGGTGGGGAATCGCAGCGTATCCGTCTGGCAACGCAGATTGGCTCCGGTCTGGTCGGCGTAGTTTATATTCTGGATGAACCGAGTATCGGTTTGCATCAGCGGGATAATGATAAGCTGCTTGCAACATTAAAGCACCTGCGTGATATCGGCAACTCTCTGATTGTGGTGGAGCATGACGAGGATACCATGCGCGCGGCGGATTTTGTTGTGGATATCGGCCCCGGTGCAGGGCGCGGCGGCGGTGAAATCGTTGCGGCAGGCAGTGTAGAGGAAATTATGGCGGTGGAGCGCTCCGTGACGGGTGCATATCTCAGCGGACGCAAAAAAATCGAAGTGCCAAGGGAACGCAGACCCTTCGTACAAGACCATAAATTAGTCATCAAGGGTGCGGCAGAAAATAATCTGAAAAACATCGATGTGGAAATTCCGCTTGGTGTGTTTACCTGCGTGACGGGTGTCAGCGGCAGCGGCAAAAGCTCCCTCATCAATGAAATTCTGTATAAGCGTCTGGCGAAGGAGCTGAACAGAGCCAAAACCAGAGCCGGCAGGCATGAGGAAATGCTTGGGCTGGAGAAGCTGGATAAGGTCATCAATATTGACCAGTCCCCCATCGGGCGCACACCCAGAAGCAACCCTGCAACCTATACCGGTCTGTTTGACATGATTCGGGATGTGTTCGCGCAGACAACAGAGGCGAAGGTCAGAGGGTATCAGAAGGGCAGATTCAGCTTTAATGTAAAAGGCGGCAGATGTGAAGCGTGCAGCGGGGATGGTATCGTCAAGATTGAAATGCACTTTCTGCCTGATATTTATGTGCCCTGTGAGGTCTGCCATGGCAAACGCTATAACCGCGAAACCCTAGAGGTAAAATATAAAGGGAAAACCATTTCCGATGTACTGGATATGACGGTCGAGGAAGCATTGCAGTTCTTTGAAAATATTCCCCGTATCAAAAATAAGCTGCAAACCTTATATGATGTCGGTCTTTCCTATGTGCAGCTGGGGCAGTCCTCCACAACGCTTTCTGGCGGTGAAGCGCAGCGCGTGAAGCTGGCAACGGAGCTGAGCCGCAAAAGCACAGGCAAAACGGTCTATATTCTGGATGAGCCCACAACGGGACTGCATACGGCGGATGTGCATAAGCTGGTACAGATTCTGCAAAGGCTGACCGAGGGCGGTAATACGGTTATCGTCATTGAGCATAATCTGGATGTGATTAAAACGGCGGATTATACCATCGACCTTGGCCCTGAGGGCGGCGATGGCGGCGGCACAATCGTTGCAGTCGGCACCCCCGAAGAAATCTGTCGGGTACCTGCTTCCTATACGGGAAAATATCTGAAGCCGCTGCTTGATGCAAAAGTCGAAACAAGCCGAAATCCTGATTTCGACTGAGCATAAGCATAAGCGTATATAGGTTCTTATTGACATTTTGTGAAAAACTAAGTACCATAAGAATAATGAAGTACTATGTGATTTTTGGAGGAAGCTATGGCAAAAGAAAAAGGACCGGTAGCAGACTTTGTGCAGACGAGAAAGCGTATCAACGATTATTTCGGCTGCGAGGGGGATTTCTTCATTCATCCGCTGCTCGATTTTGAATGGGCAGTCAGAGAGGATGAGGATTTTACCTTCCTTTGCTATTGGACAGATGAGGGGAAAAAGATAGATGCCGTTGTAGTTAAAAAAAGCGGTACACCTATGATTTACAAAACGAAGGACTACACCATGGTAGTCGCCATCGACTGCGTGAAGATCGGCTTTATCTTCCGCAACGGAAAAAATCAGACACAGCAGTGAAAACGGGATGCGGATTTTTTGGCAGGTCTGAACGGCTGTCTATCCGCATAAACTGATTTATTGAAAGGATCATTGCTAAGGGAAAATCTTTGGCAAAGCAAAGGGGAGAAAGAGATGCAAATGGAAGGATTGCCGGAAAACAATACTGTTCTGATTGCCGGTAAGATCGTAAAAGGCTGTGTCTTTAGTCATGAGGTATATGGCGAAGGTTTCTATACATTTCAGATTTCTTCTGAACGCCTCAGTGATAAGGAGGATATCCTGCCTGTCACCGTTTCCGAACGGCTGATAGATATGAATTTATTGCAGGTAGGGACAAAAGTGGATATTGTGGGACAGTTAAGGAGCTACAATAACTACAACAGTAAAAAAAATCGTCTGGTGCTGACCATCTTCGCGAGGGAGATTTCCCTGCCGGAGGAGGAAGAGGGAAAGAATATCAATCAGGTTTATCTGAATGGTTTTATCTGTAAGCCCCCGATTTACCGTAAAACGCCTTTTGGAAGAGAAATATCCGATATTCTGGTAGCGGTCAACCGCGCCTATAATAAATCGGATTATATTCCCTGCATTGCATGGGGCAGAAATGCCAGATATATCGCAAATCTGGAGGTGGGTGCCAATATCCATATCTGGGGCAGAATGCAAAGCAGAATCTATCAGAAACGCATTGGCGAGGAGGTAGAGGAAAGAGTCGCTTATGAGGTTTCTGTTGCAAAAATCGAGCTGCCGCATAAGGCGGAGCACGAAGCGGAAGAAAAAGGCGCGGACGAGATGGTCTGAAGCAAGAAAAACAGGAGTGAAGATAACGTGAGACAAGGTCAGATTTCAATTTATTATGGTATGGGGAAGGGGAAAACAGCCGTAGCCGTTGGGCGTGGCATGCGCGCCATCGGCGAGGAACAGCGTGTTGTTATGATTCAATTCTTGGATTATCATAACAGCAAGGAAATTGCACTGCTGAAGAAGCTGGAGCCTGATTTCCGTATTTTCCGCTTTGAGAAGGATCGTGCGGCAGAGGATGTGCAGGGGGCTGAAAATGATGAAGCACTGCACAAGGAAATATTCAACGAAATCCGCAACGCGTTTAATTTCGCAAAGAAAATTGTGGATACGGGTGAATGTGAAATGCTTCTGCTGGATGGAATTCTGGAATGTGTGGAAAAAGGATATCTACAGGAATCTGATTTGCATGAGATTATTGGAAAGCGCCCCGATTTTATGGATATCATCCTGACGGGGACGATTCTTCCGGCAGGCATTGCAGGGGAAGCAGAAAATATCTATCAGCTTGTAGCGGAAAAGGAAAAAGAATAAAAAAGAAAATCCTCTGAGATTCCATCTCAGAGGATTTTTTGTGCTTATTGCAGAACTTCCTTCATAGTATATAGACCGGCAGGCTTGCCTGCCAGGAATTTTGCCGCCTTCACTGCACCAACGGCGAAAACCTCGCGAGAGGTTGCGCGATGGGTCAGCTCAATGACTTCATCTCTGCCGGCAAAAATGACATCATGCTCGCCGACGATATTGCCGCCGCGCACTGCATGAATCCCGATTTCGGTTTTTTCTCTTTTTTCATGCACCTGAGAACGATCATATACATAATGATACCGTTCCTCCATTGCCTGATTGATGGCATCTGCCAGAGCCATTGCGGTGCCGCTGGGGGCATCAATCTTCTGATTGTGGTGTTTTTCCACGATTTCAATATCGAAGCCGCTTTCTGCCAGAATGACTGCCGCACGCTGCACCAAATCCAGTAACAGATTTACGCCAACAGACATATTCGCGGATTTCAGAATCGCAACCTCCTTGCTTGTTTCCTGCATCAGCGCGGTGGTTTCCTCGGATAATGCTGTGGTGCAGAGCACAACGGGGATTTTTTTTGCCTTGGAAAATGCCAGAAGGGCAGGAACTGCCTTTGCTGTGGAGAAGTCAATGATGACATCCCCTGCAACATCGCAGGCTTCGCAGCTGGGGAATACAGGGAAATCCAACGCAGGGGTGGTGGGGTCGATACCTGCCACAACCTGACAATCCGGTTCGTTTTTCACTAATTCGGCTACAACGTGACCCATTTTGCCACCGCAGCCATGAATGATTACATTTACCATAATTTTTATTGCTCCTTTCTTTGGGACGCTGTCCCAAACCCTGCAAGGGGAATTTATCAAGCATCTTCCATTCAGGAAGACGGCTGTGCCGCCGCCTTGTTCTTGGCGGTGCTCATACCCCTTGACTCCCCTTCGCAACACCATGTATATGGTGTTGCAGTATCGGGTTCCAAGGGGATGATCCCCTTGGTGGGAGTTTGAGGGCAAAGCCCTCAAAAAACATCCCCTCAAGAAAAGTAAGTCCTTAAATCAGACCGTAGTTCTTCAGTGCGGTTCTCAATGTTTCCAGATTCTTGGGCTCCATCTCGCACAGAGGTGCTACACAAGGCCCAACCGCATAGCCCATTTCATTCAGCGCAGTCTTTACGGGGATGGGGTTTACTTCGCAGAACAGTGCGGAAATCAATTCAATCGCATCCAGCTGCAGCTTTGTAGCCGCCTTTGTATCCCCATTCAGATAATGCATAACCATGTCGTGTGTCTGCTTGGGTGCTACGTTGGACAGAACGGAGATAACGCCCTTGCCGCCCAGAGACAAAACAGGCAGAATCTGGTCATCATTGCCGCTGTAAATATCGAAATCGGGGCCAACCAGAGCCGCAATTTCAGCCACCTGAGACAGATTGCCGCTTGCTTCCTTCACTGCAACGATGTTCTTTACCTTTGCCAGCTCCGCAACTGTCTTGGGTGCAATGTTGCAACCGGTTCTGCCGGGTACATTGTAAAGAATGATGGGAATATTGATGCTGTTTGCAACTGCTGTGTAGTGCAGAATCAGCCCCTTCTGTGTTGCCTTGTTGTAGTAGGGGGTTACCAGCAGAACGGCATCAGCGCCTGCCTTTTCGCAGCCCTGTGCCAGTGCGATACAGTGTGCGGTATCATTGCTGCCTGCACCTGCGATAACGGGAACACGACCTGCTGCAGCCTCTTTTGCGAAGCGGATACATTCAATCTGTACCTCATCTGACATGGTAGATGCTTCCCCTGTTGTGCCACAGATGATCAGCGCATCTGTATCATTTGCAATCTGAAATTCAATCAGTTCCTTCATTTTATCAAAGTTTACGCTGCCGTCAGCATGCATGGGTGTTACGAGGGCTACGCCTGCGCCTGTGAAAATAGACATATGTATGACCTCCTTCGAATATTGAACTCTCTTATATAGTATGAATGACTTATTCGTTCATTGCTTTTATGATTTCTTCCGCAATCTGTACTGCATTTGTTGCCGCACCCTTACGGATGTTGTCAGCGACTACCCAAAGATTTACACCGTTTTCTACGCTTTCGTCGCGACGGATACGTCCGATGAATACCTCGTCCTTGCCTGCTGCGGTAACAGCCATAGGGTATTCGTTGTGTGCGCTGTCATTCTGCACAACAACACCGGGTGCATTTTTCAGAACCTCAATCAGCTCATCCAGATCGAAGGGCTTTTCAAATTCCACGTTGATGGATTCGCTGTGAGAATCGAAAACAGGTACACGAACCGTTGTTGCCGTCACGCGCATAGCATCGTTATGCAGAATCTTTCTGGTTTCGTTTACCATCTTCATTTCTTCCTTTGTATAGCCGTTATCCAGGAAGGAATCAATGTGGGGCAGGCAGTTGCTTGCAATGGGGTGAGGAAATTTCTTGGGAGCCTCGCCCTTCATGCCGTTTTCCAAATCCTTCCAGCCTGCAACACCTGCGCCGGATACTGCCTGATAGGTGGAATAAACCACACGTTTGATTTTATATTTATCATCCAGAGGCTTCAGCGCAACCATTGCCTGAATGGTGGAGCAGTTGGGGTTGGCAATGATGTTTTTGTGCCAGCTGATATCCTCAGGGTTTACCTCGGGAACAATCAGGGGAACCGCGGGATCCATTCTCCACTGGGAGCTGTTGTCGATGACGATGCAGCCATGAGCGGCTGCGATGGGTGCGAATTTTTCGCTTGTGCCGCCGCCTGCGGAGAACAGTGCGATATCAATGGGCTTATCAAAGGAATGCTCATTCAGCTCTTCCACAACATAGTCCTTGCCATTGAATTTCAACGTGGAGCCTGCGGAACGGGCAGATGCCATAACATAGAAGTTTTCGATGGGCAGCTGTCTTTCCTCCAGAACCTTCAGGAAAGTTCTGCCTACCATGCCTGTTGCGCCGACTACGGCGAGATTGATTTTCTTCATTTTAAAATCCTTCTTTCTTTTGCGTTAATGTTTTCGATGATAAAAGGTCGATGGGCTGTGCTTTGGAATAGTTTATAAACAAAAACAGCCGACGCACGCGCCGACCTCCAAGGAAACTGTGGTATCCTTGAATGCCGCAGTTTGATTGTTCTTTGTAGCGCTCCATTGGGTTTTCCAATGACAGTCGTACAGATATTAGCTGCACAACCAGAAGGGGAAAGATAAGGCTTATCCCTTCTTCGGCGTTTTCCCCTTTCTGCGGGCTTCCTCTATCCCTTATGACATTTGCCCGGATACTCTTGAAAAACGCACCTCTACTTTAGAAAAATATGTATTTGTCTCATAGTCTAACACCAGATAGGTATTCTGTCAAATAAATTTACGAAAAAATATTGTATTTTTTAAAGAGTCATTCGTCTGCGCACAAAATACATGTTTTGGCGGAAAATGTGCATACTGAGTGGAAGGAAAAGGACAGAAAGGGTGATTTGATTGCGAAAAAAGAAGGAACTGACCGAGGCGGAAAAGCGTGATTTGGCGATGAAATACGAGGTTGCCGAGGAGCTGGGGCTTCTGGAGAAGGTGGAGCGGTGCGGTTGGAGGGGGCTGACATCGAGAGAAAGCGGACGCATCGGCGGCATTATGGGGACAAGAAAAACGGCGGAGCGAAAGCGGACAGAAGCGGACAAAGCGGACAGAGTGGACACCTAAAAGGACAGAGAGTGGACAGGGAGTGGACAGGCAGTGGACAGGGGTATGGACAGCAGAAAGACATTTCCTGTCTATAAGGATTCCTGCTTGCATTTAAAAACGGATAGAGCTATAATATAAAGTTGTGAACGAATATCTCTCTGTAGAAGGGCATGGAGGAGGGCTTTATGAGCGCATACGAAACCTTTGCATCGGTATATGATCTTTTTATGGAACAAGTGGAATATGACGAATGGCTCGACCACATCCATGCGGTTTGGAAAAAATACGGCATCACGCCGAAAACGATTCTGGATTTAGGCTGCGGGACAGGCAGTATTCTGCTTCCTCTGGCGCAGGAGGGCTTCGATGTGATTGGCGTTGACCTTTCCCCCGAAATGCTGACGGAGGCAGACCACAAGGCGATGGAGGCGGGTGTTTCGGTGCGGCTTGCCTGTCAGGATATGACGGAGCTGGATCTGGGCGAGCAGGCAGATTGTATTCTGAGCCTTTGCGACTGCATGAATTATTTGATTGAAGACGGGCAGTTGGAGAGTGCCTTCCAAAGCATTGCCGCTCACATGAAAAAGGAGAGCCTCTTTTTATTTGATATGAATACGGAATATAAATTTCGAGAGGTGCTGGGGCAGAGGGCGTTTGGCTCGGCAGAGGAAGCAGCGGCGTATATCTGGGAGAATGATTACGACGAGGAAGAAAAAATCAATGAATATTATGTAAGTTTTTTTATTGAGCAGGAAAACGGATTATATGAGCGTGTGGAGGAATACCACTACGAAAGAGCTTATACAACAGAGGAAGTGGCACAGGCCTTGCAGGCGGCAGGGATGGAGCTGCTGGAGGTTACGGATGGCTATAGCTTTGCAAAGCCGCATGAGAAAAGTGAGCGCTTGCTGTTTGCGGCTCGATTGAAATAAAGAACAACCGGAGGAAAAAACATGAGTGATTATATTGTAAGAGCGACGGCGGGTAACGGCAGTATTCGTGCTTTTGCCGCAACAACGAGGGATTTGATGCAGCATGCAAGAGAGATTCATCATACCTCTCCCGTTGCATCTGCGGCACTGGGCAGAATGTTGACGGCGGCAGCCATGATGGGCAGTATGCTGAAGGGCGAAAAGGATATTGTAACCCTGCAGATTCGCGGCGAAGGTCCCTTGCAGGGACTTGTGGTAACGAGCGACAGCCATGCGAGAGTGAAGGGCTATGTATTCAACCCCAATGTGGAAATTCCGGATTTATATCCCGGCAAGCTGAATGTCGGCGGCGCAATCGGCAATGGCTACATGAGCGTAATCAAGGATATCGGCATGAGAGAGCCTTATGCCGGACGGATTGAGCTGGTGACAGGGGAAATCGCAGATGACCTGACCTATTACTTCGCACAGTCTGAGCAGACCCCCTCCGCGGTTGGTCTGGGGGTGCTGGTGGAAACGGATACCTCTATCCGCAGAGCCGGCGGCTTTATCATTCAGCTGCTTCCCGATGCAACGGATGAAATGATTGAGAAGCTGGAAAAGAAGCTGGCAACGCTTCCTTACGTTTCGGATTTACTGGATATGGGGAAAACACCGGAGGATATTTTGCAGATGATTCTGGGAGATATGGAGCTGAAAATTATGGATACCGTTCCGACGGAATTTTACTGCAACTGCACACGAGAGCGTGTGGAAAAGGCACTCATCAGCATTGGCAGAGAGGAACTGGAAAAAATCATCAGAGAGGACAAGAAGGCAAACCTGCACTGTCATTTCTGCGGCAAGGAATACGATTTTACGGAAGAAGAACTGAAAAAGCTTCTGGAAGATGCGAAATGAGAGAGTAAGCAAGAACGAAAGAGCCAAAGGGGGCGTTCCTTTTGAAAAGGGATTTTGCGGTGGCTGTGAAGGCTGTCATTATAAAAGAGAATAAAGCACTGGTGCTTTGCCGTTCCAAGCATGAAATGGAGTGCAGCTATATGAACAGCCATCAGAAATGGGATCTGCCGGGAGGCGGACTGCATTTCTTTGAGAAGGCAGAGGAGGGACTGCGCAGAGAAATCCGCGAGGAAACGGACTTACATGTTTCCATCGGACCGCCGTTGTCCTTATTTGATGCCATCAAGCACCACATCCACCTTTGTATTTTTACATACGCCTGCACATGGACGGGGGGCGAGATAAGGCTCAGCCCTGAGCATGAGGCCTTCTTCTGGATGACAGAGGAGGAAATGGAAGAAAGCGAATTGCCCCACTGGATGAAGCGCGACATTCGTGCGGCATTTGCATCTCTGCGGAAAAAGCAGGAGGGATAAACCTTTCGGAGTACGGAATCTATTCAATTTATTGAATGGATTCTGTACTCTTTTTTAATTTGTTGAATTTGCATAAAGGAATGACTAAGGAGAGGAGAAAAACGCGTAAAAACAGGAAACAGCTGTTTCAAATGAATAATATTTCACTTAAAAAAGTTTTGTTCAGTGAAAAAAATATTTTCCTAATGGGAAACTGACAAAAATTAGCTGCAAAAAACTGTTTGTTTTATACAAAACATCAAGGGGAGGAGAGGGAAAAACAATCTGCAAAAATTGGAATACAAATAAATTGCATGCGAAAGACCGTTCGCAAACCTTGAAAAATAAAGAGATTTGCTTTTTCGACGAAAGGACTATGATGTATTTTTAACAAACATATCCGAGAAAGAAAAAGGTTTGAGAATTGGACAGAAAATGTAAGAGGATTGACAGATTCATAAAAATCCCGTATTATTTACGGTAAGGATGTGTTTCATATTTCATATATCCTTGGAATTTTCTTGAAAATTCATGAAAATTTCAACCATACCTTCGGAAACCGAAGGGGAAGGAACGAGTGGGACAGGGACGAATCTCTATTTAAATTAGAAAATAATACTGTTATATCTTTAACAAGAAAATTTTAACGGGAGTTTTAAAGTACCTGTGCAATTTGTTCAATAAAAAAATACAGCAAGTGAGGTGAGTATTGTGGCTTATGAGATCCTGAAAAGCATTGTAGAGGCGGAAGCGCGTGCTGTGGAAATCAAAAAGCAGGCTGTTGCACAGGCTGAAGAAAGGAAGGCCGATGCACTGAAGCAGCAGGAAATCCTGCTGGAGGAGGCAAAACTGCAAGGGGCAAAGGAAATGCACCAAGCCGTAGAAAACGCTGTAGCGGAGAGCCAGGAGGCAATCCAAAAGATTTTAAAGGAAGCGGAGGAGGCTTGTTCTCAGATTAGAGAGCAGGCAGCGCAAAGGAAGGAAGAAGCCGTTCTGGCGGTAATCGGAAAGGTTGTGGGAGAATATGGCAGTTGTTGAGATGCGAAAGCTTACTGTCATTGGTTTGAACAGCAGCCGGACACCCTTCATCCATGAGCTGATGCACCTTGGGGTTGTGGAAATTGACTCGAACGAGGGTGCAATTAACGATGAGGAATGGATGCCCGACATTTTCCGAACCAGTAACAGTGCCGATGTTTCGCGTCTGGAGGCGGATATCAGCCGTGTAAGCACTGCATTGGAGGCCATTGGGAAGTATGACACTGCAAAGAAGCCGCTGTTCCCCTCAAGAATAAAGCTGGACAGAGGCGATTTTGCGAAGCTGATGGATTCCATTAAAACGGAAACGGAGCTGAATGTGGATAAGGCTGTCGAGACCTATAAGGATATTGCCGACAGGCGGACAGAAATCAACCGGCTGCGTGGACTGATTGCAGGGCTGAAGCCTTGGGAAACGCTGGATATTCCGCTGGAAATGAATGAAACGGAGCATGCTCTGGTGCAGCTTGGCGCAGCACCCGTAAAGACCGATACGGTGCAGATGACGGCAGATGTGCAGGCGGCAGCACCTTCTGTGATCGTACAGGAGGTCAGCAAGGATAAGCAGCAGAAGTATTATGCGTTCATTTGTTTGAAGGAGGAAAAGGAGCAGCTGCTTGAGGCACTGCGTCCATACAACTTCTCGGCAGTCATGCTGGCAGACCAGAAGGGGACTGCAACAGAAGCGATGCATCGCTATGAAAAAGAAATTGAAAAAAATGAAAAAAATATTGCGGAAGACGAAGAAATACTGAAAAAGCTAGTGGCTTACAGAGAGCATATCGAATTTCTGTATGACAGCCTGATGATGCGCAGAGACAGAGCAAGGGTTGTCGGGGATATGGTCAGCACGGAAATGGTATTCTATTTCGACGGCTGGATGCCGGCAAAGGCGCAGCCTGAGGTAGAAGCACTGTTAAAGGAATATGAATTCTACTATAATATTGAAGAGCCTGACCCTGATGATGAGAGCGTGCCTGTTCTGCTGCAGAACAATTCCATCGTGACCCCCTTTGAGGCGGTTACGGGGATGTACAGCCTGCCGGGGCGGCATGATATCGACCCTACGGCAATTCTGGCACCCTTCTATTTCCTGTTCTTCGGGCTGATGCTCAGTGATGCTGCCTATGGGCTCATCCTGACAACTCTATGTGCAATCATTCTAAAGAAATACAAGCCGGAGGGCACGACCCACCGCATGATTAAGATGTTTATGTTCTGTGGTTTGTCTACCTTTATGTGGGGCGCATTATTCGGCGGCTGGTTCGGGAACTTCTTTACCGTGGCGGCAAAGACCTTTTTCGGGAAGGAGTTTGTTATCAGGCCTTTGTGGTTTGACCCTCTGAGCGAGCCTATGCGGCTTTTGGTAGTGTCTCTGATTTTGGGGGCGATTCACCTGTTTGTCGGCATGGGGGTTCAGGCCTACATGGATATTAAGGACGGTCGTCCGTTGGATGCACTGTTTGATATCGGCTTATGGTATCTGCTGCTGATTGGCATTGTTCTGTTTGCATTCGGCGGAAAGCTGGGCGCAGGAGCGGTCGGCATCGGCAAGATTATGGCAATCGTCGGTGCGGTTGGTATTCTGCTGACAGGCGGCAGAAAGAAAAAAGGCATTTTCGGCAAGCTGACAGGCGGACTTGGCAGCCTTTATGGCATCACAAGCTATCTGTCTGATGTGCTTTCCTATTCCAGATTGCTGGCGTTGGGGCTTGCAACAGGCGTTGTTGCACAGGTATTCAACACACTGGGCTCTCTGGCAGGCGGCGGCATCGCGGGCTCTATCCTGCTGATTGTGGTATTCGCCTTTGGTACGGTATTCAATATTGCAATTAACGCGCTGGGTGCTTTCGTTCATTCGTGCAGATTGCAGTATGTTGAATTTTTCGGTAAATTCTATACGGGCGGCGGAAGACCTTTCGCTCCATTTGAAAGAAAAACAAAATATATCAAGATTCTCAAGGAGGGTAATGACAATGTTAAATAATTTATTAAGCGGTGAATTTTTGGCATTAGGCGGCGCGGCTCTGGCATCTTTGTTTGCCGGCATCGGCAGCGCCAAGGGTGTTGGTATTGCCGGTGAAGCGGCGGCAGGGGTTGTTTCTGAGGACCCCAATAAATTCGGTCAGGTTCTGCTGCTGCAGGCTCTGCCCGGTACACAGGGTATCTATGGTCTGCTGATTGCCTTTATCGTAATGGTTAAGGTTGGACTTCTGGGCGGCGACGGCATGATGGAGCTGACAGTGGTGCAGGGTGCTGAAATTTTTGCGGCATGTCTGCCTATTGCATTCGTAGGTCTGATTTCCGGTATCTCTCAGGGTAAGGCAGCCGCAGCAGGCGTTATGCTGGTAGGGAAAAGACCCAGCGAGCTGGCAAAGGGTATGCTGTTTGCAGCGATGGTAGAAACATACGCCGTTCTGGCTCTGTTGGTTTCCTTCCTGATGCTCAACAGCATCCAGCTGTAATCAATAAAACGGAAAAGGAGGAGTAACTCCTATGAATGATGGTAAGATTATCATTGATAAAATCATTGCGGAGGCAGAAGAAGTAGCAAAGGCATCCCTTGCCAAGGGGCAGAAGGAGGCAGATGCTGTTCTGAAGGCCGCGCAGGAAAAGGTGAATAAGGAGCTGGACGTATTCGACAGAAACGCACAGGCGGAGGCGGAAAAGGCTGCCGCAAAGGAGATTTCTGGCGCACAGATGCAGGCGAAAAAAGCCATTCTGGAAACGAAGCAGGAAATTCTTGCGGAAACGATTGCGGAGGCGGAAAAAAGACTGCTTTCTCTGGACGATGCGGCATACGCGAAGGTTATCGACGGTATGCTGAAAAAGCTTGACCGTTCTCTGGGGACGGAAATTCTGGTTTCCGAGAAGGATGCGGCAAGACTGGCGGACGTTGTGAAGGAAAACGAATTTACCCTTTCCGCGCAGACGGCGGACATCAGCGGCGGTTTTATCGTGAAAAACGGAGATATTGAATATAACTATTCTTTTGAATCAATTATTACAGTAGAAAAAGAAGAAATCCAGCAAATCGCAGCAAAAATTTTGTTTTAAGGAGGGGTAGAAAATGGCAAAAGAACGAATTTACCCTTTCGCCGTAGCCAGCGTGCGCTCCATGGAAAATAAGCTGCTGACAAAGCAAAAGCTGCTGCAGATGGCAGAGGCTAAGGATGCAGAGGAAGCACTGCGCTTCTTGCAGGATAGTGATTACGGGAAAACGCAGATTGGGGATGTGCATGAATTTGAGACCATGATTCAGGCGAATCTGGAGGAAGCATATCAGGCAATGGGTAAGCTGATTCCCAATGAGGTTTTCATGGATATTTTCCGATTCAAAAACGATTATCACAATGTGAAGGTGCTCATCAAGGAGGAAATTTCCAAGGTAAACGGCAGGAAATTCCTGATTCAGGGCGGTTCGATTCCCGTAGAGGATTTACGGAAATTCTTCCGTGAAAGAAACTATATGGAAATGCCCTGCATTGATGAGAAGGCTGTGGAAGAAGCCATTGAGCTTTATGCAAAGACAAAGAACGGACGATACATCGACACGACTCTGGATCGGGCATGCTTTCGTGTGATGAGTGATGCGGCAGAAAAGCTTGGTATTCCTTATGTTGCAACCTATGTGCGAAAGCTGGCAGATATCACGAATCTGAAAACGCTGTACCGCATTTATACACTGAAGCGGACGGAGCAGGAGCTGACAGAAAGCCTGGTGCCCGGCGGCGAAATCAGCGCGGAAGCATTGTTGCATGCCTTTAAGAGCGACAACGCAGCAGCGGCACTGAAGGAAACGGGCTATGGCAGACTTTGCGACAGCATGGAGCTTGGCTTTACTGCCTTTGAAAAGGCCTGCGATGATTACCTGACGGAATATGTGAAGGAAGCAAAATATAAAACCTTGACCCCCGAACCCGTTGCGGCTTATATCCTTGCGAAGGAAACAGAGGCAAAATGCGTGCGGATTATTATGACCTGCAAGCTGCATAATATTGATGCAGAAACAATTAAAGAAAGGGTGAGAGAAGCGTATGTCTAAGGTTGGTATCATTGGCGACAAAGACACCGTTATGGGCTTCCTTGCTCTTGGGATTGATATTTTCCCTGCCTATTCCGCGGAGGAAATCAAGAAAACAATCCATAAGCTGGCAGAAAAGGAATATGCGATTATTTACATCACAGAGGAAGCCAGCCTGAAGGCAAAGGAAAGCCTTGCAAAATATAAGGATATGGAATTGCCCGCTATTATTGTGATCCCCGGTATCGGCGGCAGCATGGGGCTGGGCATGAATGAGGTGCGTGAATCGGCAAAGCGTGCCATCGGCGCAGATATATTGTTTAGCGAATAATGAATGATTGTAGGTGAATGAAGATATGAAAACAGGCACGATCGTAAAGGTATCCGGTCCACTGGTCATTGCGGAGGGCATGAGAGATGCCAATATGTTTGATGTGGTTCGTGTATCTGATAAGCATTTGATCGGTGAAATCATCGAAATGCACGGAGATAAAGCCTCTATTCAGGTTTATGAGGAAACAGCAGGGCTTGGTCCCGGAGAAGAGGTTGTATCCGTTGGGATGCCTATGAGCGTAGAGCTTGGCCCCGGGCTGATTTCTACCATCTATGACGGTATCCAGCGTCCATTGGAAAAAATGTACGAGGTGGGCGGCACAAACATCCGCAGAGGTGTTGAGGTGCCCTCTCTGGACAGAGAAAAGAAATGGAAATTTGAACCCACAAAGCAGCCCGGCGATGCAGTGGTTGCAGGGGATGAAATCGGTTTTGTGCAGGAAACGGCTGTGGTGCAGTGTAAAATCATGGTTCCCTATGGTTTGAAGGGCGTTATTAAGGAAATCTTTATCGGCGATTTCACCATTGAGGAAACCGTTTGTATCATCACAGATGAAAAGGGCAACGACGTGAACGTAACCATGATGCAGAAATGGCCTGTACGTCGGGAAAGACCCTATAAGAAAAAGGAATCTCCCGATGCGCCTCTGATTACAGGGCAGCGTGTCATTGATACGTTCTTCCCTATTACAAAGGGCGGCGTTGCGGCAATCCCCGGCCCCTTTGGTTCCGGTAAAACAGTAACACAGCATCAGCTTGCAAAATGGGCGGATGCGGATATTGTTGTTTACATCGGCTGCGGCGAGCGTGGGAATGAAATGACAGACGTACTGAACGAGTTCCCTGAGTTGAAGGACCCCCGTACAGGAGAATCTCTGATGCAGAGAACCGTTCTGATTGCAAATACCTCCGATATGCCCGTTGCGGCACGAGAGGCTTCTATTTATACAGGGATTACGATTGCGGAATTCTTCCGTGATATGGGCTACAGCGTTGCGCTGATGGCAGACTCCACCTCTCGTTGGGCAGAGGCGCTGCGTGAAATGTCCGGTCGTCTGGAGGAAATGCCCGGTGAAGAAGGCTACCCCGCTTATCTGGGTTCCCGTCTGGCACAGTTCTATGAACGTGCAGGGCGCGTAGTCTGCTTGGGCAATGATGACAGAATCGGCACACTGACGGCTATCGGTGCGGTATCTCCTCCCGGCGGTGATATTTCCGAGCCTGTATCACAGGCAACACTGCGTATTGTAAAGGTATTCTGGGGATTGGATTCCTCTCTGGCATATAAGCGTCACTTCCCTGCGATTAACTGGCTGACAAGCTACTCTCTGTATCAGGCAAAGGTTGACGCATGGGCGGATGAAAACGTAGAGCCGAACTTCTCCGCGCAGAGAACAGAGGCAATGCGTCTGTTGCAGACAGAGGCAGAGCTGAACGAAATCGTACAGCTGGTCGGCGTGGATGCACTGAGCCACGGGGACAGACTGATTCTGGAAACAGCACGTTCCATTCGTGAGGACTTCCTGCATCAGAACTCCTTCCATGAGGTGGATACCTACACCTCTCTGCATAAGCAGTACCGTATGATGAAGCTGATTCTGACCTTCTATAAAGAGGCAAATGAAGCAATTAAGCAGGGCGTTACGATTCAGAAGCTGACAAAAATGGATGTGATCGAGCGTATCGGCCGTGCAAAATATGTGGAAGAAATGAACGTAGATAAGAGCTACGATGAAATTGAAAGAGAAATCAAAACAGAGGTAGCAGAGCTGATCAGAAAGGGGGCAGATGAATTATGATAAAGGAATATCGTTCGATTCAGGAAGTAGCCGGCCCTCTGATGGTGGTTTCCGGTGTAGAAGGCGTTACCTATGATGAGCTGGGCGAAATCGAGCTGGCAAACGGCGAGATCAGAAAATGCAAGGTTCTGGAGGTAAACGGCGACACGGCTCTGGTACAGCTGTTTGAAAGTGCAACAGGTATCAACCTGGCGGAAAGCAAGGTTCGTTTCCTTGGCAAAAGCTTGGACTTTGGTGTTTCCCCTGATATTCTGGGACGTGTATTTGATGGTATGGGCAACCCCATTGACGGCGGCCCGGCTATCATTCCCGAAAAAAGACTGGACATCAACGGCGCACCCATCAACCCTGCGGCGCGTGAATATCCTGCGGAATTTATCCAGACCGGTGTGTCCGCGATTGACGGGCTGAATACACTGGTTCGTGGGCAGAAGCTGCCTATCTTCTCTGCATCCGGTTTGCCGCACGCAAATTTGGCGGTTCAGATTGCAAGACAGGCAAAGGTTCGTGGTACGGATTCTAAATTTGCGGTAGTTTTCGCGGCAATCGGTATCACCTTTGAGGATGCGGAGTTTTTTATCAATGACTTCAAGCAGACAGGTGCGATTGACCGTTCTGTTGTCTTTGTAAACCTTGCAAATGACCCTGCGGTAGAGCGTATCTGTACGCCTAAAATGGCACTGACCGCAGCGGAATATCTGGCATTTGAGCAGGATATGCACGTTCTGGTTATTCTGACGGATATTACAAACTATGCAGAGGCGCTGCGTGAGGTTTCTGCGGCGAAGAAGGAGGTTCCTGGTCGTCGTGGGTATCCCGGCTATCTGTATACAGACCTTGCGACGATGTATGAACGTGCAGGCAGAATGAAGGGACACCCCGGTTCTATCACAATGATTCCCATTCTGACCATGCCGGAGGAGGATAAGACACACCCCATCCCCGACTTGACAGGCTACATCACAGAGGGACAGATTATTCTGAGCCGTGAGCTGGATAAGAAGGGGGTTCAGCCTCCCATCAATGTACTGCCTTCCCTGTCCCGTCTGAAGGATAAAGGTATCGGTAAGGGCAAGACGAGAGAGGATCATGCGGATACGATGAACCAGCTGTTTGCGGCATATTCTCGTGGTAAAGATGCGAAGGAGCTGATGGCAATTCTGGGCGAATCCGCTTTGTCCGAGGTTGACCTGATTTATGCAAAATTTGCGGATGAATTTGAGAAGAGATATGTTTCTCAGGGCTTCCAGACAGACAGAACCATTGAGCAGACACTGGAAACAGGATGGGATTTGCTGCGTATGCTGCCGAGAAGTGAATTGAAGCGTATTCGTGACGAATATCTGGAAAAATATTTGAACAGCGGGGAGTGATGAAGTGTGGCTAGATTGAATGTCAACCCCACCCGTATGGAAATGACCCGTCTGAAGGGACAGCTGAAAACTGCAACCAGAGGGCATAAGCTGCTGAAGGATAAGCTAGATGAGCTGATGAAGCAGTTCATGGAAATTGTGCGGGAAAATAAGCGTTTGAGAGAGGAAGCAGAGACTGCACTGGAAAATGCTTATAAAAACTTCATCATTGCCAGAGCAGTTCTCAGTGAGGCAAGCTTAGGGGAAGCACTGATGATTCCCCAGCAGTCTGTATCCGTAAAGGTTACGAAAAAAAATATTATGAGTGTAAACGTACCTGTGTTTGACTTCCAGAAGGAGGGCGGCGGTGACGGGAATATTTTCCCTTACGGCATGGCGTTTACCTCGGGTGAGCTGGATAGTGCGATGCTTTCCTTCTCCGATGCGATGGAGCCTTTGCTCCGTCTGGCGGAAAGCGAAAAAACGGCACAGCTTCTGGCACAGGAAATTGAACGTACCCGCCGCCGTGTAAATGCACTGGAAAATGTTATGATTCCAAATTATCAGGAAACAATTAAATATATCACAATGAAATTGGAAGAAAACGAACGTGCAAACACAACGCGGCTGATGAAGGTAAAGGATATGGTTGCGAAAAAAGCAATCGAAACAAAAAGAAAGCAGGAGGCAGCAGCCTTCGGAGAATAAGAAAAAAGGGCATCCTAAAATTAGGTGTGTCCCAATAAGAAAACATGAAGAAAATGAAATAGCTGAAAGATTACGGATACAAGGAAGTTTCCCGCAGGCATCCTTTGACTTAGGCTGTCAAGGGGAACTGACGCAGTAGCCGTAGCTTTCAGCATTTCAGAATTCAAGGTTTCTTATTTGGGCGCACCTTTGGGGGTGCCTTTTTTGTATGCGGATTTGCACGCTCTTTTCTTTTTTGCATAAGCTGGCAGAAGGGAAAGGAGCGTGGCAGGATGAGAATGAGTCTTTGCATGATTGTGCGGCAGGAGGAGAAAGCACTGGCGCGGTGCTTGGAAGGCATAGCGGATGCGGTAGAGGAAATCGTCATTGTGGATATGGGTTCTACGGACAGAACAAAGGAGATTGCACGGCAATTCACGGATAAAATTTATGATTTTCCTTGGATGGATGATTTTGCGGCGGCAAGAAATTTTGCGTTTTCCAAGGGGACGGGAGAGTATCTGCTGTGGATGGATGCGGAGGATATTCTGCCATCAGGGGAGAAGGAAAAGCTGCTTGCTTTGAAGGCGGATTTGCGGGAAAATCCCTGTGATATGGTAATGATGCTTTTTGATAGGGGCGTTGACGAGGGCGGACGGACGAAATTTTCCTGCTACAGAGAGCGACTGGTGCGCCGTTGTCCGCAGGCGCGGTGGCAGGGGCGTGCAAATGAGAGGATTCCGCCCTTCGGAAGCGTGCGGTATGAGGAAATTCATTTTGTGCGGCGGAAGGAAAAGCAGAAATATTCTGACTGCAATCTGCGGATTTATGAAAAAATACTTGCGGAGGGGGAGAAGCTGAGCGCGCAGGAATGGTTTTATTACGGACGGGAATTATTTGCACATGAAAAACAGGAGCAGGCGGCAGAGGTGCTTCGTGCGTTTCTGGAAAATCCGGAGGGAGGGGCGGAAAATAAAGCAGAGGTGGTGCGGATGCTGGCGCATTGCTTGCAGGTGGCGGGAAAAGAGGAGGAAGGAATTTCGTTGCTTTTGGAGGGTTTGCAATTTGCACCGCCGACAGGGGAGCATTGCTGTGAAATCGGGGAATATTTTTATGAAAAAGGGCAGTGGGAGCAGGCAATTTTCTGGTATGAAAATGCGCTGCATGCAGAAAGATGCACGGAGCAGGGGGCGTTTGTGCAGGAGGAATGCTATGGATTTCTGCCCTGTATTCGGCTTTGTGTCTGCTATGGCAGGCTGGGGGAATGGGAGATGGCGAAGATGTATAATGAAATGGCAGGGGTATTCCGACCGGAGGATGCATCGGTGCGGCAGAATCGGGAGTATCTTGCGAAAAGGGCATAAAAAAAGCAGCCGCAAGGAAGATTACGACTGCAAGCATGTGAAAGTACCCGGAGGAAGAAGGAAGGAAATCTCATCATGAGCCGTATGGTGAGATTTGTATATGATGGAAGTTTTCTCTTTTAGGGTACAAGGTCATTGTAACACATCCAAAAAGAAATGTGAAATTGATAGATTTAAAGATTTCTATTAAAAAAAGTAATAAGGGGGCTTACTTTCAACCCGGAAAATTTCACTTTTTGTAGTATTCCCGCAGGAGCTTATAAAAGGCGGACATCTGTGGGGTGACTGCTTTCTGCTCATGACGGAGCACCTGCAGCCATACGGTGAAATCCAGTTCCGGCACATTAAGGGTACACAACTCACCTTTTTTAACGGCATCCTCAACGAGATAAGAGGCGAGCAGGGCAATGCCGCAATCCAGCTTTGCCAGTTCCATGGCGGCGATGGGATTCCAGAGATCAAACCGCGGCTTGATGAGATAGGCAAGGGTGTTTTTGGTGTACTCATTGGACATATCGGAGAAATAGAACTGCTGATTTGTGATAATCACATCATTTTCCGCGATTTCCGCCAGAGTGACTACGGGCTTTTTCGTCAGAGGGCGAGTGGGGGCAGCCACAAAGACATAATGCGCCTCTTTCAGGATGGTTTTGATGAAATTTTTTGTCCTTCGCTGATCATGGACAACGAAGGCAAGATCGACCTCATTCTGGGAAAGCATGCGCTCCGCGAAAAAAACATTATCGGCTGTTTTTACGATGATATCTACCTTGGGGTGCGCGCAGTGATATTCCCGCAGGATATCGGGGAGGACAGCGGTAAAGGGGGAATCGAGACAGGCAAGGCGCAGCGTTCCCTGCAACTCCTGCTCCTCGCCGCCGATGGCAGCCGCCTGCTGGGTCAGAGCGATAATCTGCTGTGCATAGGCTTCCAGCTCATGCCCTTTTTCCGTGACGTAGATTTTTTTACCGATGCGGTCGAACAGCTGCACGCCGATTTCTTCCTCCAGCTGCTGAATCTGTACGGTAACTGTGGACTGGGAATAGGTCAGCTGCTCCGCCGCCTTGGAAAAACTGCCTGTTTCAATGATTTTCAGAAATGTGATTAAATTTCGTACTTCCATAAAAATTCCCTCTTTCTCTTTCGTATGTGAGGCTCCTTCAAAATTGGTTTTATGATAGCACAAAAATTTTTGGATGTAAATTAAAATCAGAGGAAGATTGGAAAAAAACAGGCATAAAAAACGACCGCGATTTCGCGGTCGTTTATAGATTTCGACTTAAATTTACAGCAGTGCAACACCTGCTGCCTTACAGGTATCAATGGTTTCCTGATCCCAGATGGAGGACTGCACCTCGCCGATATGCGCCTTGCCAAGAAGCAGCATGCACAGTCTGGATTGACCGATACCGCCGCCGATGGTGCAGGGCAGCTTGCCTTCGAGCAACATTCTATGGTAGGGCAGGTTTCTGCGGTTATCACAGCCTGCCTTTCTCAGCTGTTCATCCAGAGCGGCTGCATCAACACGGATACCCATGGAGGAAATTTCCAGAGCGTTATCCAGAACAGCGTTATAGAACAGCAAATCGCCGTTTAACTGCCAGTCATCATAATCCGGAGAACGGCTGTCATGGGGCTCGCCGGAACGCAGCTTATCGCCAATCTGCATGATGAATACGGTTTTATGCTCCTTGACAATGGCATTTTCTCTTTCCTTGGGGGTCAGGTCGGGGTATTTATCCTCCAGCTCCTGAGAGGTGATAAAGGTTACCTCGCGGCACAGCTCGGTTGTGATGCGGGGGTATTTTTTCTTTACGACTTCGAGTGTATCACAGATTGCAAGAACGATGCCCTGCACAGTGAATTTCAGCTCTTCGACATTTCTCTTTTCGGGAGTGATAACTCTTTCCCAATCCCACTGGTCTACATAAATAGAGTGCAGGTTATCCAGGGTTTCATCTCTGCGGATGGCGTTCATATTGGTATACAGACCCTTGCCGGGGCGGAAATCATAACGATACAGTGCCATGCGTTTCCACTTTGCCAGAGAATGAACAACCTCTGCGGTTGTGCCTGTTGCGGGAATTTCAAAGCTTACGGGGCGTTCTACGCCGCTGAGATTATCGTTCAGACCTGTATGGGGGTCAACGAACAGAGGGGCGGAAACACGTTTCAGATTCAGTGTCTGTCCCAGATGTTCTTCAAAAGCGTGGTGGATCACGCCGATGGCATTCTGTGTTTCATATAAGGTTAGTTCGGAATGATAGCCTTCCGGAATATATGTTTTGCTCATCGCAAGCACCTCTTTTCTGCTGTTTCTCATATTTTTTCATAAAATATCATTGATAAAAGCTTATCCATACCATTTAGGATAACACAGAAGCAGATTTTGTCAAGGGAAGTTTCCATCAGAAAAACGGATAGGGGGTATAGGAAAAGGCTTGACAAAGAACTCCTACAGTTGTATGATATAGAAAAGTATAAGTCCTACATTTGTAAGAGATTGGAGGGAGACACATGGCGGAGCTGATGCGATTGCCGGATACGGAGCTGGAAATTATGAAGGTTATCTGGGAGAGCGGCAGAACACTTTCTACCTCGGAGGTGAAGGCGAGTCTGGAGGAACAACGCCCTTGGAATGTTTCTGCTTTGCAGACCTTGCTGAACCGTTTGATTGACCGCGGCTTTCTGGAAAGCTATAAGGAAGGAAAGAACCGATTTTATACCCCACTGGTGGCGGAGAAGGAGTATCTGGCGGTGGAAAATAAGGCATTTCTGGAGAAGGTGAATAACCATTCTGTGACGAAGCTGGTGGCAAGCCTATATGACAGCCATTCCATTACCGAGGAGGATTTGGATGAACTGGCGGCATTCATTCGCTCGAAAACGGGAGGTGCATAAAAATGGAGAAAATTTTTCAGACAATCTGGGAAATGAGCCTGTTTGCCGTTCCTGTGATTCTGATTCTGGCAATTTGCTCGAATCTTCTGGGGAAACGCTATGGGGCAAGATGGCGGTATCTGGTGTGGCTTGTGGTGGCGGTGCGGCTTTGCGTGCCGATACAGCTGAGCCTGCCGGGTCGGATGGAGATAATGCAAGTACAGGTGCCTTCGGTGCAGAGCAGCACGCGAGAGGTACTGGCGCAGAGAACACCGGATTATTTTGTGCAGAGGGATACGGCAGAGCCGACAGAGCTGGCAACGCCGATTGCTCCTGCGGAGCAGACACAGGAGGAAAGCGCGGAAAAGAGGGATGCCTTTGATTTTCTTCTTGCATATCCTTATGTGCTGTGGTTTGGCGGTGTGCTTGGGTTTCTGGCTTGGCAGGGATGGAAATATTATGATTTTCGGAGAATGTTGAAGCGAAACAGAAGAAAAATCATGGATGCGTCTGTTCTGGATACCTATTATACACTTTGCAGGGAAACAGGGATGGAAAAGCGACCTGCGATTTATTTCTGTGAGGCGTTGCCGAGTCCGCTTTGTGTCGGGCTTTTCAGAACGGCGGTGTATCTGAATTCCGAGGAGCGGGAGCCTGCGGAAATGCGGCTGATTCTGAAGCATGAGCTGACGCACTGCAAGCGGAAGGATCTCTGGTTCAAGGGGCTTCTGCTGTGGGCAAGAGCACTGCATTTTTTCAACCCCTTTGTGCATTGGATGGCACACCTTGCGGAAAAGGACATGGAGCTTTCCTGCGACCTTGTGGTGATGGCGGACTGCGGCATGGCGGAGCGCGAGGCATACAGCATGGCAATCCTGCGGACAGTGCGCGAGGCGAAAAGCAAAAATATGCAGATGAGTACGGCTTTTTCGGGCGGAAAGGAGGAATTGAAGATGCGGTTTGAAAATATTTTCGATATGACGCAGAAAAAGCGCGGCATTGCTTTATTCCTTGCGGCAGCGTTGGTGGTCTGCGGCGGTACGGCGTTTGTCGGCTGTGCGGAAAGCGAAACGACGGAAAAGACACTTTCTGGTACGGTTTACGGAGACTACACAGAGGAAACAGTGCATGAGCTTTATGGCGCGAAGCTGCAATATATCGGCGACCATATCGGCGTTGGAAAAATTCTGGGGTTACTGCCACTGCCCGAAGGGGTGACGAATGACAGCGGGGGAATTGAACTTTATACAGACAAGGAGCCTTACGGCGTGAGAAGGCATCTGCAATGGCAAAGCAACGAGGAAACCGCGTATACCGTTGGCGGGGAAAGCTATACGGATGACCGCTGGATGCAGATTCAGGGGATGATTTTCCTTGTACTGGTGGAGAATGCGGGAGATTATAATCTTTCTCTGCACCATGCGGATGCGGCGGACGGACAGGTGGTAACGTCCTTTACTTTTAACAGAGAGCAGGCGAAGAAATATTTCGGGGAGCAGGATTTGCGTGATTTTGCGAGCGACGAGGGAACCTTCCGTAATTTTGTGCTGACGATCAACCGATATTTCTATGAAGGGATTTCGACACCCGAACAGATTCTTGCACTGTCTCAGATGGATGCGGCGGCGGCACAGGAACGGATGCAGGAGATGGCCTCCGGAGATTTTCTCGAAGAAACGAAGGAAGATCAAAGCCTATCCTATCAGATGATTCTGGCGGACAGTCTGGCAAGTGAGATTGCGGCGCAGAAGCTGACCTCCTCCAATCCTGCGGACTATCTGCACTGCACACAGTATGATGAGCTGGTCAAGCTGGGAGAGCCTGCACTCAGAGCGTTTCTTTCCGAATTTGCGGAGGGAAGTATCAGGGATGACTTAGAGGGCTACATCAAGACGAGTGCATGTCAGGATATTCTGGGTGAGCACAGAGATAAGGATGTTCTGCCGACACCGACGGAATGGTATCGGAATTATACTGCAACGGATTCGACGTATTGTGCGTTCTTTACCTATGGCGATACGGATACAACGCTTTATACGGAGGATTTGGCGAAGAAATATTCCATGGGCGGCGCGGATCAATACAGCGTTGTGGCGGCAGGAAAGGATGAACGCCTGCGTGCGGTTTATACGGCGTTGAGTGACAGATTTAACAAATACAGCAACGCCGGATATACCACAACGATTTATGCACCGCTGATTGAGGGAATAAAGGAAAACGGAAATAGGATGCAGGTGTTTGCGGTGATTTTCGATTCCAGCTACACCATGAGCCGTACGAAGAAGGGCTATGCGCTCTTTGAGCGGGGCGGTTCTGTGGTGCCGAGCAGACTGGATTTTGAAAAGCGGAATGGCAAATGGATTCTGACGGACTGGACACAGGCGGAGGACGGCAGCTATTATGCGGATTCCATCAAGAAGATGTGCGACGGAGACAATGCACTGGCGAAAAAGATGATTTCCTATGATAGCGATGCCTGTCAGATGCTGCTGTGGCAGAATATGATTTATTATATGAAGGCAAATTATGGCGGAGTGGAGCTGCCGATTTATTTCGATTCCTATATGGACGAGGAGAATATTAAGAAAATCAGCAAATTTATTGACATTACGCCAACCTACGATGAATAAAGGATGTTTGAACCCCTGCGAAGGCAGGGGTTTTAGGGTGTCGACTTTGTCGACACCCTAAGTCGAAATCAGGATTTCGACTTGCTAAGACAGAAGAATAAACAGACGAGTTCCATCAGCTTAAAAGCCTCGAAACTCGCTGTTTTCCTCGTCGGAAATGAATTCCGACTGCGGATTCCATTTGGGAAACGGATTTGTTTCCCAAGCCCTTCCGCTGCCTCAAAACTACTTTGTCTACAGTCTGGAACCCCTGCGAAGGCAGGGGTTTTTCGCTGTCTGCAAAAGAATTGGCATATTCCTGTTTGATTTTCCATAAATTGCATTGTATGGATACAGTTGCGAAAGAAACGGAGGAAAAGGCATGGAAACATTCAATATTTATCAGGACATTGCGGAGCGGACGGGCGGAGACATTTATATCGGCGTGGTGGGACCTGTGCGAACAGGGAAATCGACCTTTATCAAGAGGTTTATGGATTTGCTGGTACTGCCGCACATTGCAAACACCTACACGAGGGAGCGGGCGAAGGACGAACTGCCGCAATCGGCAAGCGGAAGGACAATCATGACGACAGAGCCGAAATTTGTGCCGAATGAAGCGGTGGAAATTTCCTTGGGAGACAATGCGGATGTGCGCGTGCGGATGATTGACTGCGTGGGGTATCTGGTGCCGGGGGCAGAGGGCGACATGGACGGGGACAGCCCCAGAATGGTACATACGCCATGGGCGGAGAATGCGATGCCCTTTCGCGAAGCGGCGGAGCTGGGGACGAAGAAGGTCATTACCGACCATTCCACCATAGGGATGGTAGTGACAACGGACGGGAGCGTGACCGAACTGCCGCGGGAAAATTATGAGGAGGCAGAGGAACGGGTGGTTGCGGAGCTGCAGGAATTGGGCAAGCCGTTTTTGATTCTGCTGAACACCGCCGCACCCTACAGCGACAGCACAGAGAGCCTGCGGAGCGAGTTGGAGAAAAAATACGGCGTGCCTGTGTTGGCGGTCAATGCGGCGCAGCTGAAGGCGGAGGACATTCGGAGGATTTTGGAGCGGATGCTGTATCAGTTCCCGTTGCGCGAGCTTCGGTTCTTTTTCCCCGGATGGGTGGAAACGCTGGAGCAGGGACATTGGCTGAAGCAGGGCTTGACGGATGCGCTGAAGGGCGTGATGGCGCAGGTGGAGAAGCTTGCGGATGTGGAGCAGGCAATCGGGGCGCTTGGGGAAACGGATTTTCTGAAAAAGGCATATACCGACCGAATTTTGCCGGGAGAGGGCGCGGCGGAGATTGCGCTTAATTTTGCGGATGGGTTATTCTATCAGATTCTGAGCGAAACGGTGGAGATGCCGATTGAAAATGACTATGCGCTTATTTCTACGATAAAAATGCTTTCGGAAACGAAGCAGGAATATGACAAGATTGCGACGGCGCTGAACGATGTGCGGCGGAAGGGCTACGGTGTGGTGACACCGGTGTTTGAGGAAATTACGCTGGAGAAGCCTGAGGTGTTTAAGCAGGGAAGCCGCTACGGCATTAAGCTGCGCGCAAAGGGAGAATCTATTCATTTAATCAAGGCAGACGTAGAAACGGAGGTTTCGCCAATCATCGGGAACGAGGAGCAGTCGCGGGAGTTTATCGACCGACTGATTGCGGATTACGAATCGGAGCCGGAGAAAATCTGGGATTTGAATATTTTCGGGCGGACGCTGAGCTCTATGGTCAGTGACGGGATGCAGAATAAAATTTATCGGATGCCGGAGGATGCACAGATGAAGCTGCAGGAGACGCTGCAAAAGATTGTGAACGAGGGCAGCGGCGGATTGATTTGTATTATTTTGTAAAGAATAAGTCGAAATCAGGATTTCGACTTGTTTGGACAGAAGAATAAACAGACGAGTTCCATCGGCTAAAAAGCCTTGAAACTCGCTGTTTTCCTCGCCGGAAATGAATTCCGACTGCGGATTCCATTTGGGAAACGGATTTGTTTCCCAAGCCCTTCCGCTGCCTCAAAATTACTTTGTCTACAGTCTGAAGCTGGGGAATTTTTCCTCAGCTTTTTGATTGTTTATAGAATTTTAAAGGTTGTTTCATCTTCCCGTATGGAATGGGGTTTATTATCCATTTTTCTGATTTTGATGCGTTTGAGGGAATTCATGAATTTCAGCAGGAAGCGGATGCGGCTTTCAAAGCCCTGCACCTCTGCGATAACCTCCCCATTTTCGGCATTTTTTACCCAGCCGGTCAGCTCCAGTCTTTCTGCCATCTGCGCCAGTTCGATGCGAAAGCCGACCTTTTGTACACGTCCGTGGAAGGTGATATGGCGGCGGACAAAGCGGTTTTCTTCAAAATCGGGCAATCGGACGCGATTCACCTGATGGCAGATATAAGTATTTCTTGCGGATTTTAATGCTTCAATGGGTTTCATGCAATCACCACCTATTTGTTTTTCTGTTTATACATTATAACAAAGAAGGAACGCATTTGCCAGCCGTCTTTTGAAAAGATTTTTCTTAGAGTTCGATTAGGGAGGTTTACCTTTTCTTTTTTTTGTATTATAATCAAAATTACTTATGGTATTATGCCCGCAATATGGGGCGAGTGAAGAAAAGGAACAGGGGGATTCCCATGAAAAAAGGTTCCTCAGGGAATAGAAAAAAAAGAAGACCGCCCAGACCGGAGGCACCTGTGAACCGTTATCCCACAAGGGACAATGTCTACAATCTGCAAAGAGAACGGCAGAGACGACAGGCGCAGGCGGAGAGACAGGCACGCGAATGGCAGCAGGCGCAGATGGGCTATGCGCAGACACCGCATCCTGCAAAGAGGAAGAAGCACAGGCAGAGAAGAAGGGGCAGCCACATGATGATGCCTTTGCTTGTATTTGCAATCATTGCGCTGTATCTGGTGGGGCAGATTGGCAGCCTTGCGATAAAGGGCTCTGATATTGATGTGGAAACGGTGGCATACGGCACGATTGATACGCCTGAGGTTTATACGGGGCTGATCCTTCGGGAGGAATATGTGGTGGACAGCACCAGAGACGGACAGCCGTATTATCAGTATTCGCAGGGGGACTATGTGCCGAAGGGCGCAGTGGTCTGCACGGTAAAGGATACGGATTCAACGGATGCGCTGGAAAGCAAGCTGAACCAGATTGATAAGGATATTCTGAAAAGTCAGAAGGCAAGAACGGATTTATCTGCCTTTTCGGAGGATATTTCCCGTTTGGAGGATAACGTGAGCCGGACGGTGGATGCCTATGCAGGGCGTTCCATGCGGTCGAGCCTTTCCTATATGTATACGCTGAAAAGCCAGGTAACCTCCTTTATGGATCAGAGAAACGAAATCTGGCTGACAGAGAATGTGGACAGCCTTTCACAGCTGACAGAGGAAAGAAATGTGTACGAGCAGCAGCTGGCGCAGAACCAAAGTGCGCTGACGGCATCGGAGGCAGGTGTGCTTTGTCTGAGCTATGACGGGATGGAGAAAAAGCTGACACCAGACAAGGCGGAGCAGGTAACGGAAAAGCAGATCGGGGATGCAAAGACACAGTATATCTCCAAGGCGAAAAGCGTTGCCAAGGGCGATCCGCTCTTTAAGATTATTACGGATAACAAGTGGTATGTGGTTGCATATCTGCCGAACAACGCCGTAGCAGGCTGGGAGGCAGGGAAGACAAGCCGTACCCTGAATATGATGACCGAGGAAGAAACCTACAAAATCAGCGTAGATGTGGAAAGCCTCACCGCAGGAGATAAGCAGACGAAGGTTGTTTTCTCAAGCTATGAGCACATGGAGGACTTCATGGAAAGCCGCACGATTTCCTTCAGCTTAGAGGGGACTGTGACAGAGGGTCTGAAGATTCCCAATGATGCGATTGTGGAAAAATCCCTGCTGAAAATCCCCAGAAGCTGTCTGACGGAAAGCATGGGCAATACGGGTGTTTTGCTTGTGAAGGGAAGCAGCACGAAATTTACCGACATTACCGCTGTGACGAGCGATGAGGATGCGGTTTACATTGAATTGGAGGACAGCGGACTGAAAACAGGCGACGTTGTGCTGCAGGGTACAGGCGAGGATGCCGCACAGGTAACGCTTTCCGAGCTGCTGCCGCACGCAGGGGTTTATGTGGCAAACAGCTCCATCGCGAAGTTTGTTGTAATTGATGTTGTGGAACAGAATCAGGAATACGCCATCGTGCAGGCAGGCAGCACAACGGGGCTGCAGCCATACGATACGATTGTTTCCGATGCAAAAAATATCAAGGAGGGCGACAGCGTTTTTTAAGCGTCCGGATGGATAAAGAGATAGAAAGAAGGCAGAAATATGAGCGTAGTTGAAAATATTCAGAATGTGAGAGCAAAAATTGCGGCAGCCGCAGAAAAAAGCGGCAGAACGGCGGAGGACGTACTTCTGTTGGCAGTCAGCAAGACAAAGCCTGTGGAGCTGATTGGCGAGGCGGTGCAGGCAGGGTGTCTTTCTCTGGGCGAAAACAAGGTGCAGGAAATCATGGAAAAATATGAGCCGATGATGGAATATGCGCCGGAGGGAGAGAGAATCCACTGGCACTTAATCGGGCATTTGCAGACAAACAAGGTGAAATATATCATTGATAAGGTGGATATGATTCATTCTGTGGAAAGCCTGAAGCTGGCGGAGGAAATTGAAAAGCGCGCGGCACAGAAGGATATTGTGATGGATATTCTGATTGAGGTGAACATGGCAGCGGAGGAAAGCAAATTCGGCGTGAAGCCGGAGGATACCGAAGCGCTGCTCAGAGAGATTGCGAAAATGCAGCATATTCGCGTGCGTGGGCTGATGACGGTTGCGCCTTTTGTTGAAAATCAGGAGGAAAACAGAGAAGTTTTTCGTCAAATGAGAGAATTACTGGTTGACATGAACGGGAAAAAAATTGATAATATAAAGATGGATACCTTATCCATGGGGATGACGGGCGATTACGAGGTTGCCATCGAAGAGGGTGCGACCATTGTCCGCGTGGGCACAGGTATTTTCGGAGAAAGATATTATCCCAACAAAGGATGAGCAATAGAAACAGCTTAGGAGGAACGTATTGTGGCGAAGATTTTTGACAGAATGAAAGACTTAATGTTTGGCGAATATGAAGACGATGATGATTACTATGAGGATGATTACGATACAGCGGCACCTGCCCCTGCACCCGTAAGAGAGAATTATGGTCTGCGTGACGCAAGAGAGATGGAATACAGCGCACCTGCGCCCCGTAAGGCGGCTCCGAAGAACGCGGCAAATCCCCAGATTTACAGCGTGAACACAAGCGTACAGATGCAGGTAGTTATCATCAAGCCTGAATGTTACGAGGATGCACAGGAAATCTGTGACCAGATTAAAACCAAACGTCCTGTTGTAGTCAATCTGGAAAAGGTGGAATACCCCATTGCGCAGCGCATTATGGACTTTTTGAGCGGCACCTGCTATTCTCTGGAGGGTTCCATTCAGCGCGTAGCCAATAATATTTTTATTATTGCACCCGAAAATGTGGATATTTCCGGTGATTTTAAAGAAGAATTAAAAACAAAAGGCGTTCTGCTCCCTTGGATGAACGGGACAAATGCCAGATAAAGGTGGTTTTGCGGATTGAATAGTATACAGGCATTGCTGATTAGTGCGATTGGTGTGTTTTTCTATGTATTGGAAATTCTCATCTTCGTGCGTATCCTGTTTTCCTGGCTGCCCTTCGGCGTTGGCTACAACAGTAGCATTGGGCGTTTGCTGTATCAGCTGACAGAGCCGATTCTGGGGCCTGTGAGAAATATGGTAGATAAATCCCCGCTCGGCGGCGGCATGGGGCTTGATTTTTCCCCTATTTTTGCGTTAATCCTGATGAGATTGGTGCAGACCCTTCTGGTTGCAGCCATTCGGATGTTCTGATGCCATGGACAGACAGGCATTATTGAAAAGCGTACCGGAGGGCGAGGAGCGGCTGCTGTTTGCAAAGGCGCTGGATCAGGCGATTTTTGCGATGAAGCGCAGAGAGCCTGCGTTCACGGATTTCATGGATCGGGCAAAATGTGCAAGATTTCGGGAACGGCTGCAGGGACTTCGGGAGCTGGAGATTACGCTTTTCGGCGGAACGGAGGACTGCGAGCGGCAGATGATGGGCTTTTTTACAGAACCGCTTGCGGCAGAGGAATTCCCGATTAAAATTGTAAAAATCAGAAGAAAAAGTAAAAAATTCGGACAGACGGATCTGAGCCACAGAGATTATCTCGGCTCCCTCCTTGGGCTGGGCATTGACCGCGGCAAGGTGGGCGATATTCTGGTGGCGGAGGATACGGCGGTCTGCTTTGTGGCGGAGGAAATTTCGCCATACATAACGGCTGTGCTGGAGCAGGTTTCCAGAACCGCGGTAGTGGCGGAGGAAACGGAGCAGGCGGAGGACATTCCCCAAAGGCAGACGGAGGCAAGACGCTTAACGGTGACATCCATGCGGCTAGATGCGGTGGCAAGTGAGGCATTTCATCTGGCAAGAGGGAAAACGCAGACGCTCATCCATGCGGAAAAGGCACAGGTGAATTGGAATATTGTAACAAGCACATCCCATCTGTTAAAGGAAGGGGATTTGGTGAGCCTGCGCGGCTTCGGGCGGTTTCGCGTGAAGGAAATCGGCGGCAGAACCAAAAAAGACAGAATCGGATTGGAAATTGAAAAATATGTATAAGGAGGTTTTTTCGTGATCACACCGAACGATATCGCAACCAAGGACTTTAAGAAGGTAGCTGTAGGCTATTCCCCCGAAGAAGTAGATACCTTTTTGGATGACATCTATGAGGACTATGAGAAGCTGTATAAGGAAAGCCAGAAGGAAAAATCAAAGACAGAGGCTGTGGCTGAGGATACCGACCGGTTGAAGCATCTCGAAAAATCCATTGAACGTACATTAAGCCTTGCGGAGGCAGCTGCGGAGGAAACAAAGGCGGCGGCAAAAGCAGATGGCGATGCCATCATCAACAGTGCGAAGCAGCAGGCAGAGGATATTCTGGCATCCGCAAGAACAAAGGCGTATGAGCTGGAACAGAAGATTTCCGGACTGGAAAGCCGCTACGAACTGATGAAAACAAGAATCAAGCTGCTGCTTTATGCAGAAATCGAGCTGCTGGACAAGGGCGAGGTTCTGGCAGAAAAAGAAGCAAAGGCACAGGAAACAAAATAAAAAACAGACAAGCTGCGGCGGGGTCTTCTTGCCGTGGCTCGTTTTGTATAATGCAAAAATCTTCCGAAAGGGTGATTGAATATGATACCGATTTTGATAACGATACTGCTGATTTTATTAGACCAGGGAACAAAGCTCTGGGCATTGGGAAGCCTGAAGCCGATTCACAGCATGACGGTGGTGGACGGCTTTCTTGACCTGACGTTTGTGGAAAACAGAGGGGTTGCCTTCGGGATGCTTGCAGGGCAGAGGTGGCTGATTCTGGTGCTGACAGGCGTAATTGCCGGTGCGCTGATTTATTTTTACCGCACACTGCCGAAAAAGAAGGCATATCTTCCCCTGCGCGCGGCACTTTTACTGGTGCTTTCGGGCGCGGTCGGCAATATTATTGACCGCGTATGCCGCGGCTATGTGGTGGATTTTTTTGAATTCACCTTCTTTGACTGGCCTGTGTTTAATGTGGCAGATATTTATGTTGTCGCAGGGGTCATCCTGATGGTGCTTCTGATTGTATTTGTGCTAAAGGATGAGGATTTGGATTTGAAGAAGAAAAAGGATGAATGAAATGGAATATTTTACCTTTGGGGCGGAGCAGGAGGACGTTGGGACAAGAATTGACGTTTTTCTTGCAGATGCCATGGAAAATCTTTCGCGCAGCGGCGTGCAGAAGCTGATTGAGGAAGGGCATATCACGCTGAACGGCGGAAGGACAAAAGCAAATTATAAGCTGCGGGAGAGGGACATCATTGATGTAGAGGTGCCTGAGGTAAAGGAGGTTGAAATTCTGCCGGAGGATATCCCGCTGGATATTTTATATGAGGATGCGGATGTCATCGTGGTGAATAAGCCGCAGGGGATGGTGGTGCATCCGGCTCCCGGACATACGAGCGGCACATTGGTCAATGCGCTGATGTTTCACTGCGGAGACGAGCTGAGCGGCATTAACGGGGAGAAACGCCCCGGAATTGTGCATCGCATTGATAAGGATACCTCCGGGGTGCTGATGGTTGCGAAAAACGATATGGCGCATCAGTCTCTGGCGGCACAGCTTGCAGAGCACAGCATTACGAGAAAATATAATGCGGTGGTCTACAACGGTTTTACGGAGGACGAGGGGACGGTGGACGAGCCTATCGGCAGAAATCCACAGGACAGAAAGAAAATGGCGGTGACGCAGAAGCACAGCCGCCATGCGGTGACGCATTACCGCGTGATCGAAAGAATGGAGAAATTTACATTGATTGAGGCGCAGCTGGAAACGGGGCGGACGCACCAGATTCGCGTACACATGACCTATATCGGGCATCCGCTTCTGGGTGACATGGTATACGGCCCGAAGAAGCAGCCGATTCACTTAGAGGGACAGGCACTGCATGCCCGTGTGCTGGGCTTTATTCACCCGCGCACAGGGGAATATCTGGAATTTGAGGCACCTTTGCCGCCTTATTTTGAAGCATTGCTGGAACGACTGCGGAAATAAGTAGGAGGGAGTAACATGCCGCTGCATAAGAAGGATTTTTTCGGCTTACGGGGAATGTCTGCGGATGATATCCGCTATATTCTTGGGACTGCCGAAACGATGAAATATATTTTGAACCAGAAGGATAAGAAAACACCGCATTTGCAGGGAAAATCTGTTATCATGCTTTTTTATGAGCAGAGTGCCAGAGCGAAGCTGGCGTATGAGCTTGCGGCGCAGTACCTCAGCGCAAATGTGATTGATATGACAAATACGGTACATTCCATTGAGAAGGAAAGCTTGCAGGATATCGGACAGCTGATGGATCAGATGGGGGCGGATTTTATTATTCTGCGTCATTCCATGGCAGGCGCGCCGAGGCTGCTGGCAAGCTGTGTGGAGGCTTCTGTCATCAATGCGGGGGATGGCTTTAATGAAAACCCCGGACAGTCTCTGCTTGACCTTCTGACGATTCGGGAGCAAAAGGGAGGCTTTGAGGGGCTGAAGGTTGCCATCATTGGGGATTTGCTGCACAGCCGCGTTTCCAAAAGCAACATCTGGGGTCTGACGAAGCTGGGCGCGGAGGTCTGCGTTTCGGGGCCGCCGACGCTGATGCTGCCTGCCATCGAGAATTTCGGGGTGGAGGTATATTATGATGCCAGAGAGGCGGTCAATAATGCGGATGTTATCCTGACAACACGCATGCGGATGGAGAAGCAGGATAAGAAATCCCTGCCTTCTCTGGATGAATATAAGCGCCTGTTCCGTATTGATGAAAACCTTTTGCGCTATGCAAAGAAGGATGCCATTGTGATGCATCCCGGCCCGATTCAGAGGGGGATTGAGATTTCCTCCGGAGTGATTGACAGCAAGCAGTGTATCATCAATGACCAAATCGGGAACTCTGTTGCGGTGCGTATGGCAATGTTCTATATCCTTTCTCAGGTGGGAGGTGCGTTCAGATGAAGACAGTTCTGAAAAATTGCAGAGTGCTTGGAACAACCCATGATAAGGATATGCTCCATGATATTTATGTGGAGAATGGGATTATTGAAAAAATCGGTCTGAATCTTGAGGTTGAGGGGGCGAAGCAGATTGATGTCGGCGGACATACGGTGATGTCCGGATTGATTGACATGCACTGCAACATCTGCGACCCCGGACATGAATATATCGAGGATATCGCAACGGCTTCCCGTGCGGCACTGCGCGGCGGCTTTACAACGATTACCTGCGAACCGAATACAGACCCTGTCATTGATAATAAAACGGTTGTGGAATATATTGTTTCCAAATCGAAGGAAAAATCTTTGGTAAATATTTATCCCTACGGTAGCATGTCTATCGGCTGTAAGGGGCAGGAGATTGCGGAAATCGGGGAAATGTACGATGCAGGGATTGTCGGTATTTCCGATGGGGATGAATTTACGGATTCTGCCGCATTCCTGAGAAATGTAATGATTTATACGAAGATGTTTGATTTGCCCGTGCTGACACATTGCGAGGATCGGTCGCTTTCGGGCGTGGGTGTCATGAATGAGGGCTACACGGCGGCATGCCTTGGACTGACGGGGATGCCGCGAGAGGCGGAGGAAGTGATTGTTGCAAGAAATCTGAACCTTGCGGAGCGGACAGGCGTGCATCTGCATTTATCGCACATCAGCACGAAGGGCTCTGTGCAGCTGATTCGTGAGGCGAAGGGCAGAGGGGTTCCTGTGACCTGCGAAACATGCCCACATTATTTTATTCTGACGGAGGACGCCATCGGGGATTATGATACATTTGCGAAGGTGAATCCGCCGCTCAGGGCAAAGGAGGATGTTTACGCCATTATTGAGGGAATTATGGATGGGACGATTGATGTTATCGCATCGGGTCACAGCCCTACAAATATGACAGAAAAGGAACGGGAATTTGATGTTGCGGCGTATGGCATTTCTGCGCTGGAAACGGCACTTTCTCTGAGCTATACGCATCTGGTGGAGACGGGATATATTACGGTGGAGCATCTGATTCGGCTGATGTCCGCGAAGCCGGCGGAGATTTTGAAATTATATAATAAGGGAAGCCTGGCAGAGGGAAAGGATGCCGATATTATCGTGGTCGATTTTCTGGAAACCCACCGCATTGACCCGGAGCATTTTGCATCCAAGGCGAAATTTTCTCCCTTTGCGGCGGAGGAGGTGCGCGGCAAGGTGCTTTATACCATGGTTGGCGGCAGACTGCTGACCTAAATGAATAAATGAGGTGTAAATGAATGTATTTGAAACGATTGGATTTACAGGGTTTCAAATCCTTTCCCGAAAAAGTGAAGCTGGAATTTAACCCGGGGGTGACGGCGGTTGTCGGCCCGAACGGGAGCGGCAAGAGCAATGTTTCCGATGCGGTGCGTTGGGTGCTTGGGGAGCAGAGAGCCAGAAGCCTGCGCGGCGATAAGATGGAGGATATTATATTCGCCGGAACGGAGAACAGAAAGCCCCTTGGCTTTGCGGAGGTTTCCATTCTGATTGATAACCAGGATGGCAGGCTGCCTTTGGCATACAGCGAGGTGCAGGTGACGCGGCGCGTGTTTCGCTCGGGTGAGAGCGAATACCGCATTAACGGAACGGCGTGCCGCCTGAAGGATATTCAGGAATTATTTATGGATACGGGCGTGGGCCGAGAGGGCTATTCCATCATCGGACAGGGACGTATTGATGAAATTCTGAGCGCAAAGGGAGAGGAACGCCGCCGGATTTTTGAGGAAGCGGCAGGCATTGTAAAATATAAAACAAGGAAAAACGAAGCGGTTAATAAGCTGGAAAAGGAACAGCAGAATCTGCTGCGTGTGGATGATATCATCAGCGAATTAGAGGTGCAGGTGGAGCCGCTGGAGAAGCAGAGCGAGAAGGCGAGGGAATACCTTCGTCTGAAGGAGCGGCTGAAGCAGGCGGAAATGACTGCCTTTTGCAGGGATGCGGCGCGGATTGCAAAAGAAACGGAAATGCTTTTGCAGGCGGAGCAGACTGCGGCGGAGCAGCTTGCACAAAGCCTTGCCGAAAGCGACCGGGAAAAGACGCAGGCAGCTTCCTTCCGAGAGAAAAATGAGGAACTGGATGCCCTTTTGCAGCAGCAGAATGGCAAAATGACAGAGTTGCGCGCGGAGCTGGAAAAGACAGAGGGCGAGATTCGCCTGCGTGAGGAGCAGCGTGCCAATGACGAGGCAAACCGCAGCCGTATTGCCGGAGAAATGGCGGAAAAGGCGAAAAAGCAGACGGAAAATGAAGCGGAGCAGGAGCTTTGCCGCAGCAAAATGGCAGGACTGAAGCTGGAAATGGACGCAAGACAGGAGGAACTGGATGTCTTGCAGGAAGAATATGCATCCCTGAGCACTGTGCTGAGTCAGGATGAAACGAAGGTGGAGTCCTTTAAGGATGAAATTTTTGAGCAGATTCGGATTGGCACAGAGGCGAAGGGGGAAATCTCCAAGCGAGAGGCAATGCAGGAGCAATTTCTTGCCAGAAAGGCACAGCTTCTGGGCGAAAAGGAGCATACGGAAAGCAGACTGCATCAATTTGCGGTGCATTTGCAGGCATTGGAAAAGCAGGAGAATGACCGAAAGGAGCAGATTCGCTATCTGGAGCAGGAGCTGACTGCCTTGGAGCAGGACAAAGTCCATGCCCAACAGGAGAAGCGGAAGGCAGAGACAAGCCTTTCCGTACAGGAAAGACGCGGCTCTGAGCTGCAATCGCGATTAACACTGCTTTCTGAAATGGAACGGGAGCATGAGGGCTATTACAACAGCGTAAAAAGCCTGCTGAATCTGCCGGATGCGCAGGAAAGAGGCATCTGCGGCGCAGTCGGACAGCTTTTGAAGGTGGAGGAGACCTACGAAACTGCCATTGAAGCGGCGTTAGGCGGCGCATTACAGAACATTGTTACCGAAACAGAGGAGGACGCAAGGGATGCCATCGGCTATCTGAAAAGGCGGAACCTCGGAAGGGCGACCTTTCTGCCTGTGACCGCCATCAAGGGTAGACCGCTCGAAGGCAGACAGGCGATTCTGGCGGAGGTTGGTGTGATTGGTACGGCGTATGAGCTGGTTTCGTTTGAGGAAAAATTCAGACAGCTTGCAATGTATCTCTTAGGGCGGATTCTGGTTGTGGAAAATCTGGACAAGGCGGTACAGCTGGCGAAAAAATATCGCCATCAGTATAAGCTGGTTACACTGGAAGGGGACATTTTGAACCCCGGCGGCGCAATGACGGGCGGCTCACAGCAGAAAAAGGCACTGCATGTTTTCGGCAGGAGCAGAGAAATCCGCAGCTTGCAGGAGGCTTTGCAGACGGCAAACCGAACCATTGCGGAGATGCGCGACAGGCTTGCGCTTGCAAATGAGGATTTGCAGGAGATTGAGCAGGAAACGGTTGAGAAAAAAATGGAGCTGCAAAGGGTCATGGTGACGCAAAGCAGTGACAGCGGCGAAAAGGGAAAAACACTGGCGGAGAAGCAGGAGGCTGCCGAAAAGCTTTCCCTTCTGGAGCTGGAGGAAAAGCAGCTGACGGAGCAGACGGAAAATGCCGAGAAGGAAATTGCGGCACTGCGCGAAAGGGCGGCTTCCTCGGAAACGGCAATGGAAGCGGCAAATGCACAGCTGACTGCCTTTCAGGACAGCCTGACGGGCGGCAAGGAAGAAAAGGACATGCTGATGGAGGAGATTACGCAGAAGAAAATTGCGCTTTCTTCCATCGGGCAGAATGTATACAGCATGGAGGAAAAGCTGCTGCGTTTGCAGGAGGAACAGAAAGCCCTCCGGACAGAGCAGAAAAAAGCAGAGGAGCAGGCGGCACTGTATGAAAAAAATACGGGTCTGCGGCTGGAGCAGCAGGAAACCCTGCAGCAGAGGGCGGCGGAGCTGGAGCAGCAGGCGGAGACCCTGCAAAGCCGACTGAATGAAACGGCGGCAGAGAAGCAGGAGACTGCGGAAAAAGCCGCAAAAGCCGAGGAAACGGCGGCAGAATGGAAGGAAACGGCAAACAAGCTGGAGAATGAGCAGCTGCGCATTTTGGCGAAAAAGGAAAAGCTGGAAGAGGAAAAGCAGCGCATTACCGCCCAGATGTGGGAGGAATACGAAATGACGCTGCGGATGGCGCAGGAATATACGGCAGGACTGCCACAGGAGCAGGAGCAGCTTTCCGTGAAGGAATGGAAAGGGAAAATCCGCGCACTGGGGGATGTGAATGTTGGTGCGATTGAGCAGTATAAGGAAGTGAAGGAGCGGTTTGAATTTCTGACGGCGCAGAGAGAGGATATTCTTGCGGCGGAGGAAAAGCTGCGGCAGATCATTGCGGAGCTTTCGATTTTGATGGAGCAGCAGTTCCGCGAGCAGTTCAAGGTGATTTCCGAGAATTTCAGCGAGGTATTCCGCGAAATGTTTGGCGGCGGCAGGGCACAGCTCAGACTGACCGATGCGGCGCATGTTCTGGAATCCCCGATTGAGATTGTGGCACAGCCGCCCGGGAAAAATTTGCAGAACATGCAGCTGCTTTCCGGCGGGGAGCGCGCATTGACCGCGATTGCAATTTTATTTTCCATTCTGAAAATGAAGCCCTCTCCCTTTTGTATTTTGGACGAGATTGAGGCGGCGTTGGACGATGCGAATGTCAGCCGCTATGCACAGTATCTGAAAAAATTTGCAGAGGAAACGCAGTTTATTGTCATTACCCACAGAAAGGGCACGATGGAGCATGCAGATGTGCTTTATGGCGTGACGATGCAGGAGAAGGGCATTTCCAAATTGATTTCCGTTGACTTTTCGGAGGCGGAAAAAAGTATTACAGCGTAAGGATGAAAAGGAGACCGAATATGGGTTTATTTGATTTTTTTAAGAAGAAAGCCACGGAGGAGCAGCCGCAGACAGAGGAACAGCAGGAAGGCGTTCTGGAGCTGGATGGCGTGGAAGTGGAAACGGACGCGCAGGAGGCGGATATTGTTCTGGATGTGGAGGATGGTCAGGATATGAACCGGGCTGTCCATGCAGTGATGGATGAGGAGGAAATCCAGATTGACCGCGCAGGAGAGGATATTCTGTATCGGGAGGAGGCAGAAGAAGCGCCTGCGGAAGCGGAAATCGAGATTACCTTCGAGGACGCGGACGGAGAGGAAATCCTGACGGCAGAGGATGCGGCGGAGGCCGAAGCAGTTCTGGATGAGCTGACAGAGATTGCAGGAGAAATTCTTGCGGAAAAGCCCCTTGCGGAGGATGAGGTTATCGTTGCGACAGAGGACGGCGAGATTTTTACGGCGGACAATGATGCGGACGGCAGGGCCTTTGTAGAGGAGCTGGCGGACGAGGTTGCAGAAGAGCTGAATCAGGAGGAGACGGCAGAGGAAGCACAGAAAACGCCTGCGGAGGAAAGCGCAGAGGAGGAAAAGCCTGCGAAGATGGGCTTTTTTGCGAAGCTGAAGGCGGGTCTGGATAAGACAAGAAAGAACATCCTTGGCGGTGTGGACGGCGTTCTGGGCGCGTTTACGAAGATTGACGAGGATTTGTTTGAGGAACTGGAGGAAGCGCTCATCATGGCAGATATGGGCGTGCAGACGACAATGGATATCGTGGAAAACCTGCGAAAAAGGGTTAAGAGAGAGCATGCGACCGACCCTGCGGTAATCAAGGATATGCTGATTGATGAGATTACGGCGATTTTGCAGGAGGGTGCGCAGGAGGACGAAAATTTGCCCTCTCCTTCCGTTCTGCTGGTCATTGGTGTAAATGGTGTCGGCAAGACAACGACCATCGGCAAGCTGGCGCATAATTTTAAGGAGGATGGGAAATCGGTTCTTCTGGCGGCGGCGGATACCTTCCGTGCGGCGGCAATCGACCAGCTGGAAATCTGGGGGGAACGCTCTGATATTCCTGTGATCAAGCATGAGGAAAATTCTGACCCTGCGGCGGTGGTATATGACGCAGTGCATGAGGCAAGAAAGCAGAATACTGACCTTTTAATCTGCGATACGGCAGGGCGTTTGCACAACAAGAAAAACCTGATGGAGGAATTGAAGAAGATTGCGCGTGTCATCGAGAGAGAATACCCTGCGGCACACAGAGAGGTATATCTGGTGCTGGATGCCACAACGGGACAGAACGCACTGCAGCAGGCAAAGCTGTTCAAGGAAGTGACGGATATCACGGGAATTGTGCTGACAAAGCTGGACGGCACAGCCAAGGGCGGCATTGTGGTTGCAATTAAGAGCGAATTACAGATCCCTGTACGCTATATTGGGGTCGGGGAAGGGATTCACGATTTGCAGAAATTTGATGCGGCTGAATTTGCAGGCGCATTGTTCGGAAGGGAGGCATAAGAGATGGCAGAGGAAAAGAAAATCGAAAATGCCGTTTATGAATATGATGTATTAGAGGAAAGAACGGAACGCCGTCCGGCGGCAGTGACCCCCTATGAACGGGAAATCTGTCAGCACATGGAGGGGCTGTTTCCGCATCGTGTGACGAGAGTGTATCGGGAGATAGATTCCGAATTTCTGAGTGTGAATGTTTTTGTGATGAAAGCACCCACGAAGAAGGATTTTCATGTGCTGTATACCACAGGGATGAGCGCGATGCCGATGAAGCTGCCGCAGGAATTTCTGCCGAAATATAAGGATTTGGAGCGCGCGGAGCTGCTGCTGTTTCTGCCGGCGGAATGGGATATTCTGACAGGATATGAAACAGATGCGGATGTGCCTGACCGCCTTTGGTGGCCTGTACGGCTGATGAAATATCTGGCGAGATTTCCGCACGAATTCAAAACATGGCTGGGCTGGGGGCATACGCTGCCGAATTCAGCCGATTGTGTGCCGTATGACGAAAGTACAAAGCTTTGCGGCGCGATGCTCGGAGCATTGCAGGAAAATATCAGCATGTTCCGTACGGAGGATGATACGCAGATTAACATGTACTGCGTGATTCCGCTGTATAAAGAGGAAATGGAGTACCAGAAAACCGCGGGCACAGAGGCGTTGATGCAGAAGCTTTCTGTACTGAATGGGTATGGGATGATTGTGTTTCCTGACAGACCGAATGTCTGCGCAGAGGAAGAATAAAAGAAAAAGGCGTATGGAAAGATTTGAACCGAGCTGTTTTGTGCTGTCTGCACAAAATGACTCGGTTCAAATCTTTCCATACGCCTTTAAAATATAGACTGTTTTTATCACCGGTGTGAGCTAGATGTCATTCCTTGCGGTATGCCACAGGCTTCTGTGCTGCCTTCTGGATGGTATTTTTTAATTCATAATCCTCATATTTCAGGTCGGGAATTGCCTTCATGCGGTTTTGCCGTTCAACCAGAAATTCCATATACAGCAGTAAATCCGCCTTACTATCCTCTTCCAGCAGGGTGTAATATCGACGAAATTCGTTGAACGCAGCGGTTTCGTCATCAATCACATAGGGATAGCGGATATCATTGACACCCAAAAGATAATCCATAGAGACATTGAAGATGGAGGCAATTTTTTTTAAATCGGAAATAGAGGGTTGGTTTCGACCGGATTCATAGTTTGCAATCGCTGTATAGCCATAGTTGAGCATTTCGCCTAACTTGACCTGTGTCAGCTTTTTTTCTTTTCTCAATGCCTTCAAGCGGTCTTTAAATTCCATGTCATACACCTCTTCTTTTATTTGAATTTTTACAGACAAAGCCGAAAAAGTTTGCGCTTTTGGTCGGTTTTGGAAATGTATAAAGTATCCCCCAAATAACAATATTTATTATACGGATAAATTTTCACGGGGAAAAGGCTGAACCACAGATGCAATGAAAATCTTGATAAAAATTTGCGATGCGTGAAGTTGAGTGTTTTTTCTCAAAAAAAGCAAGAAATTTTTATTTTTTTGGAAAAATGTGAAGAAATTTATTGACATATATCAGAAATGGTGCTATATTCAAATCACATAAAACATATAAAGATACTATGATATATAAAGAGATTGAGAGGAGTATTCTTATGCCGACAAAATATTATTTTGATAACGCAGCAACAACACCCGTAAGGGAGGAGGTATTGCAGGAGATTCTTCCTTACTTCAGAGAATATTACGGCAATGCATCCAGCATTTACAGCATTGCAAAGGAAAGTAAAAAGGCGCTGGAGGCAGCAAGGGCAAAGGTAGCGGCTGCGATTGGTGCGACACCCGATGAAATTTATTTCACAGCAGGCGGCTCCGAAAGCGACAATATGGCACTGCGTGGCGTGGTAAACGCAAGCAAGAAAGAGAAAAAACATATTATTACAACAAAAATTGAACATCATGCGATTCTGCATACCGCAGAATTTCTGGAAACAAAGGGTGTGGATGTGACTTATCTGAACGTAGACGAATTCGGGAAGATTTCTTTGGAGGAGCTGGAAAATGCCATCCGTCCCGAAACCGTTCTGATTTCCGTTATGTTTGCGAATAACGAAATCGGTACGATTCAGCCTATCGCAGAGATTGCTGAAATCGCGAAAAAGCACGGCGTTCTGTTCCACACAGATGCGGTACAGGCTGTCGGTCATGTCCCTATTGATGTAGAAAAGCTGCATGTTGATTTGCTGTCCATGAGTGGGCATAAGCTGGGCGCACCGAAGGGCATCGGCGCGATTTATATCCGCAAGGGGACAAGGATTTCTCCGCTGATTTTCGGCGGCGCACAGGAAAAGAAGCTGCGTGCAGGCACAGAAAATATTGCAGGTATCGTTGGTCTGGGCAAGGCTGCGGAGCTGGCAGTGGCTGAAATGGAGGAAACAACAAAGAAGCTGACTGCACTGCGTGATAAGCTGATTCATGGGATTCTGGAAAGCATTCCCGATAGCCGCCTGAACGGACATCCGACAGATCGTCTGCCCGGCAACTGCAACATTTCCTTCTCCTATATTGAAGGCGAATCTCTGCTGCTGCTGCTGGATGCACTGGGCATTGCGGCTTCCAGTGGTTCTGCGTGCACATCCGGCTCTCTGGACCCTTCTCATGTGCTGATGGCGATTGGTCTGCCTCATGAGATTGCACATGGCTCTCTGAGACTGACAATAGACAGAGAAAACACGGAGGAACAGGTAGACTTTATTCTGGAAAAGCTGCCCGGTCTGGTACAGCGGCTGAGAGATATGTCTCCCGTTTATCCTGGCAAAAAGGCTTGATAGAAGAAAAACAGACGTTTACTTTAGACATTCATATAAATTGGAACACCAAGGAGGAACTTTGAAATGGAATATAGCGAAAAGGTAATGGATCATTTTATGAACCCAAGAAATGTAGGCGAAATTGAAAACGCAAGCGGCGTTGGACAGGTCGGCAATATGAAATGCGGCGATATCATGAAGGTATATTTGCAGATTGAGGATGGCAAAATCGTTGATGCAAAATTCAAAACCTTTGGCTGTGGTGCCGCAGTTGCGACAAGCTCCATGGCGACAGAGCTGGTAAAGGGCAAGAGTATTCAGGAAGCATTGGAGGTAACCAATAAAGCGGTCATGGAAGCATTGGATGGTCTGCCTCCCGTAAAGGTACACTGTTCCTGTCTGGCAGAGGAGGCGCTGCGTGCCGCTCTGTGGGATTATGCACAGAAGAACAATATTGTCATTGATGGACTGGAGCCTCCCGTAAATGACATTGACGAAAGACATCATCAGGCTGAATGATAGAAGCACCAAAGAAAAAGGAAACGAAACAGAACACAGAAGATAAAACTCATAAAAACTCAGAAATTTTCAAAAAACTCTCAAAAACTCATTTTATTACACCCCTCTAAACTAATAAAAAATCCCTTTCCGAAAGGAAGGGGATTTTTTATGCAGAAATTTTTTATTTCAAAAGGGATTCATAGCACTGCAGGACAGCTGAGAGACCTTCTTCAAGGGTGCCGTTATTATCTGCAATGGCTTCTGCCGTCGCGGTATAAAGGGGCAGGCGTTCCTGATAGAGCTTCTGCGCCGCCGCCTGATCGGGGGCGAGGGGTCTGCCGTTGCCGGTCTGGAGCAGGTCTGCATCGCGTTTCAGCCAGATGAGTCTGCCATTGCGCTTGAGATATTCGACATTCAGGGGGTTTTTGATGATGCCGCCGCCTGTGGCAATGACGAGGTTATTCTGTGCGGAAACCTCATGGATGACCTTTGTTTCGATTTCGCGGAAGGCAGGCTCTCCTTCCTTTGCGAAGAATTCGGCAATGGGCATTTTGATGCGCTCAATGATCAACTCATCGGTATCAACAAAGCCTTTGCCTAGCTTTTCTGCCGCCCTTTTGCCAATCGTGCTTTTGCCGCCGCCGCTCATGCCAACCAGAACAAGATTGGAGCGTTCCTTTAAGAGGGGCGTATTGATTTCGGCAATGCGGGCATCCTCCAGATGGGTATCCAGAAAGATTTCTACGGCATATTTTGCCTGTGCAACGAGCATTTCCAGACCGCCTGCGGCACGAATCCCGCGCTTTTCCGCCTCCAGAACAAGCTGGGTACGCAGGGGGTTATAGACAACATCCGCAACGCCTTCGAGCGCGGTGAAGCGGTCTAAATCAATGGGGCAGTCATCGGAGTTCGGATACATTCCGACAGGAGTGGTATTCACGATGATTTTTGCATCGGCATGATTTTTATAACATTCTGCATAGGTGACGGTTTCCGGATATTCCTTATAATATACGGTGATAATTTCGGATGCACCCAATTCTTCCAGAACGGCAATGACAGCCTTGGACGCGCCGCCCTTGCCCAGAACCAATGCTTTTTTGCCGGCAACATCAATGCCGTTTTTCTGGAGCAGATAACGGAAACCGTAAAAATCCGTATTATAGCCGCAAAGCCTGCCGTTTCTGTTGACAACCGTATTGACTGCGCCGATTTTCTGCGCGCGGCTATCTACCTCATCCAGATAAGGGATAACCGTTTCCTTATAGGGAATGGTTACATTTAAGGCAGAAAACTGCTTTTCTCGCAGGAAAGCATCCAATTCATCTCTTGTTAAGGGAATCAGATCATAGGTATAATCCGCCAGCTGTTCATGAATGATTTTAGAAAAGCTGTGTCCCAGCTTTTCTCCGATTAGTCCGTATCTCATCAGAAAGTCACCTCGTATCTTTTGTATTTTCTATGGAACAATAGTTTCTCTCTATCTTAATGCAAATAAAGGATTTATGCAATCTCTTTTACAAAAGAAAAGATTAAAGTTTTTGTAATATTTTTCATTGTATTTTTGTGGTACAATAAATAAAATAAAAATCAAATGGGAAAACAAAGGAATCAGGTGAAAAAATGAATCGATTTTTGAAAAAAATATGTACCGGCATTTTATGCGGTGTGCTTGGTGTGGTAAGCATCGGGGCGCAGGAGGCCTTTGCGGCAGATGCGAAGGAGATGCGTGCTGTCTGGATTTCAACGGTATACAGTGCGGACTATCCTTCTACAACGAATAATGCAGAAACGCAGAAGAATGAATTTATTCAGAAGCTGGAGCAGGCGCAGGCGTTGGGATTGAATACGGTTGTGGTGCAGGTGCGCCCGAAGGGGGATGCGCTGTATCAGTCCGATCTGAATCCATGGAGCGCTGTGCTGACAGGAGCGCAGGGGACAAATCCCGGCTATGACCCGATGGCGTTCATGATTGCGGAAGCACACAAGCGCGGCATGGAATTTCACGCATGGATGAATCCTTACCGCATTACGACATCCGGAACGGATGTATCCGCACTTTCTGCGGACAACATGGCAAGAAAGCATCCGGACTGGATTCTGACCTACAACGGGGCAATGTATTATGACCCTGCGAATGAGGAGGTACAGCAGTATATCTGCGATACGGTAAAAGAGGTTGTGGAAAAATATGATGTGGATGCCATCCATTTTGATGATTATTTCTATCCTTCCAATTATCCCCTGCCTGAGGGCGAAACAAGGGAAGGCGCAGTGGCGCAGGAGCGCCGCGACAATGTGGATACGTTAATCAAAAAGGTATATCAGACGATTAAAAATACAAAAGCCTCTGTGGAATTCGGCATCAGCCCGATGGGAATCTGGAAAAACAGCACCTCTGACGAGGCAGGCTCTGCAACACGCGGCTCCGAAGGCTATTATACGGTTTACGGAGATGCGAAAAAATGGGTAGAAAAAGGCTGGGTAGATTACATTACACCGCAGATTTACTGGGAGCAGGGCAATGCCTATGCCGATTATGAGACACTGGTGAAATGGTGGAGCGACGTGGTCGAGGGAACTGACGTAAAGCTTTATATCGGACAGGGGATTTACAAGGATTCCGTTGCGAAGGAGATTGCACAGGAAATGCAGGTCAATGAAAAATACAACGTGGACGGCAGTATGTTCTTCAGTCTGCGGGATTTACTGAACAACAGACAGGGCTGTGCGGATGCGGTGAAGGCATATTATCAGACAGCGACAAAACCGACAGAGCCTACAACACCGACCGAACCGACCACCCCGACCGAACCGGAAGCACCTGTTACGATTGAAAAGAAATATGCCTACGCAGGCAGAGCAAAGGTAACGGTGAACGGCAAGGCGGTGGATTTCCAGACCTATACGATTGACGATTATACCTATTTTAAGCTGCGCGATGTTGCAGGTGCGGTAAATGGGACAGCGAAGCAGTTTCAGACCTACTGGGACGAAAGCAAGCAGGCGATTGAGCTGTTCCGTGGCGTGCCGTATTCTGCTTCCGCAAGCGGCGCAGCAGGCAAATATGGCGATACCTATGGCACAACCTCTACTGCAAAGCTATACTGCGACGGGGTAAAAAAGAGTGTGAGTGCCTATACCATCAACGATTATACCTATTACAAGCTGCGCGATTTGGCGAAGCTGCTGGATATGGGCGTGACATGGGAGGAAGGCTCGGCTACCATCGGCATCAACACCGCAAAAAGCTATCAGTAAGCCAGTGACGGGTCGGAAGGAGAAAGAGATGTCCCTTTTTAAGAAATTGCAGGAAAAGAGAACGGCGGAGCGTGTGCGAAAATCCGAAAGAATGCAGGGCTTTACCATGCAGGCGGAATTGAGCGCGACCATCGTCAGCGTAAGGCTGTTGGACGGCGCGGAAGCGGAAACGCGGTTTCTGGTGGAATATGCCAACGGCGAGAAGAAGGAGGAAGCTGTTAAGAATGACAGTGAAAGATTTCGGGAGCTGAGCATGTATTTGGGCTAAAGGGAATTTCTTGCACGGCTTCGGAGCGCTGCGAGGGAATTTTCTGAAAAAGCCTTGCAAACAAAGGAAAGAAGTGGTATAGTAATACAAAGTAATGATTATAAACGTTGGTGAAAAGAGTGGGTAGAACAACCCGCTCTTTGTTATTGTAGGGGGAAAGCCCCATCGGATTTTTGTAAGACGGAAAAAGAAAAACGAAAAAGAGGTGTAAAAATGGCGAAACCAAACAATACAGAAGCAAAGGTGCTGCCCATTCTGGAGCCGATTATTGCAGAAAAGGGGCTGGAGCTGGTAGATTTGGAATTTGTAAAGGAAGGCGTAAACTGGTATCTGCGTGTTTATATTGATAAGGACGGCGGTGTAAATATTGATGACTGCGAAGCGGTCAGCCGTGCGCTTGAGGTGAAGCTGGATGAAAAAGATCCCATCGAGCAGGCCTATATTTTGGAGGTAAGCTCTCCCGGTATCGACAGACCGCTGAAAAAGGATGCGGATTTTGTGAAATATCAGGGAGAAATCATTGATGTGAAGCTGTATAAGGCGCAGGACGGCAGCAAGCAGTATCAGGGCAGGCTGCTGGGATTGGAAGACGGCGTGCTTTCCATCGAGGAGGAAAACGGAAACGTAGTGAAATTTGAACAGAAGGATATCGCCAGTGTGAGATTGGCAGTTATTTTTTAAGCTAAGGGAGGAATTTGGAAAATGGACAGTAAAGAATTTTTGGATGCGCTGAATCTGGTTGCAAAGGAAAAGGGCATTGATAAGGAAGTTGTATTTGAGGCAATCGAGGCATCCCTGGTTTCTGCATGCAAGAAAAACTTCGGCACAAGCCAGAATATTAAGGTGGTTATCGACAGAGAATCCGGCAATGTTGCCTGCTATGCGCAGAAAACCGTTGCAAGCCCTGTGGAAGATCCGCAGCTGGAAATCTCTCTGGAAATGGCAAGAGTGCTGAATCCCAACTATGTGGTTGGCGATGTGGTGGATCTGGAGGTAACACCGAAGGACTTCGGCAGAATTTCCGCACAGACCGCAAAGCAGGTGGTGGTACAGAAATTCCGCGAGGCAGAAAGAGAAATTCTCTTTAACCAGTATATTACAAAGGAAAGAGAGGTTGTAACTGCCATCGTACAGAGAAAGGAACGCAGAAATGTTATCGTGCAGATGGGCAAGATTGATGCGATTCTTTCCGCAAACGAACAGATTCCAGGCGAACAGTATAACTTCATGGATCGCATTAAGGTGTATGTACTGGAGGTAAAGCAGACTACAAAGGGCCCTCAGATTTTTGTTTCCAGAACACATCCTGAGTTGGTAAAGCGTCTGTTTGAACAGGAGGTGCCCGAAGTACATGACGGCACAGTGGAAATCAAGAGCATTGCAAGAGAAGCCGGAAGCAGAACAAAGATTGCCGTTTATTCCAAGAATGAAAACGTGGATGCGCTGGGTGCCTGTGTTGGGCAGAATGGCTACCGTGTCAATGTAATCGTAAGCGAGCTGGGCGGCGAAAAGATTGATGTTATCAACTGGAGTGAGGACCCCAAGGAATTTATTGCGGCAGCACTCAGCCCCTCTAAGGTTCTGGAGGTTGCACTGAACGAAGCAGAGCAGAGCGCGAAAATCGTGGTGCCCGACCATCAGCTTTCTCTGGCAATTGGCAAGGAAGGGCAGAATGCAAGACTTTCCGCAAAGCTGACAGGCTGGAGAATCGATATCAAGAGTGAAACACAGGCAAGAGAAACAAACTTCTTAGCAGAAGACCCCGTAACGGAAGAAGCGGCGGAGGAAACAACGGCAGAAGAAACAGCAGATGAGACTGTAGAAGAAGCAGCAGAGGAAGATGTAACAGCGACAGAGGAAACGGCAGAAGGCGAAGCAGAAGCGTAAGAGGGAGGAGAGTATATGAAGCAAAGAAAAGTACCTCTCAGAAAATGTACCGGCTGTCAGGAAATGAAAAATAAAAAGGAACTGATTCGCATTGTACGAAATGATGCAGGCGAATTTGCCTTAGACCGTACGGGAAAGCTGCCCGGACGCGGTGCATATATCTGTCCCAATGCGGAATGTCTGGCGAAGGCGCAGAAATCCAAGGGGCTGGAGCGCTCCTTTAAGGTGGCTGTGCCGAAGGAAGTGTATGAGCAGCTGCTTCAAGAATTGGAGAAACAGACCAATGAATAAATTTTTTTCCCTTCTGGGGCTTTGCAAGCGGGCGGGAAAGCTTGTTGCAGGCGAGGTGGCCGCAGAACAGGCGGTGCGCAAAAAACAGGCATTTCTGCTCATTTTAGCGCAGGATGCATCGAAGAATACAAAAAAGAAATTTACAAATTCCGCAGTGTATTATGAACTGCCCTTGGCAGAAATCGGAACCAAGGAAGAACTGGGCAGAGCCATTGGCGCAGAAATGCGCTCCATTATTGCGATTACAGAAAAGGGCTTTGCAAAAAAACTGAAAGAGCTTGCGGATGATAATATAGAGAATAGAACGAAGGTCGGTGAAGGCTGATTTTCGAGAAAGACGAGGTGTTGTGGAATGTCCAAAATCAGAATTTATGAACTGGCAAAGCAGCTTGGCGTTGCCAATAAAGACTTAGTAGCAAAAATCAACAGCATCGGCATTGAAGCAAAAAGCCACATGGCAATGCTGACAGAGGAAGAAGCCGCAAAGGTGACGGCGTTATATCAGCCGAAGAAGGAAGAACCCAAAAAGGATGCACCGAAAAAGGATGCACCCAAGCAGAACCAGCCCAAGCAGAACCAGCAGAAGCAGGATGGGCAGAAAAAGGAAAATGACCGCAGACAGGACGGCAACAGACCTGCGCAGAAAAAGGACAACAGAAACGAAGGCAGAAGCAACGAAAACAGAAACGAAAGCAAGCAGGGAAAGGGCAATAATAATAACAATAATAATAATAACAAGCAGGGCGGTCAGAATAACAAGGGCGCACAGCAGCAGGGCAAGAAGGACAACAATAAAGGCAAGGACAAAAAAGACAAAAAGGGGAATAAGAACGGCCAGAAGGTAAGAGAAAACCCCATGGAGCGCAGAAGACGTGAAATGGAGGAGGAAGCAGCACTGATGGCAGAGCTGGCGGCACTGGAGGCGGAGGAAGCAAACGCAGATCCCGTTATCAAATATATTCCCGAAAGCATTACCGTAAAGGATCTGGCTGAGGTTCTGGGCAAAAAAGGCTCCGATCTGGTTATGAATCTGATGAAAAAGGGCAAAATGCTTGCCATCAATGCAACACTGGATTTTGATACCGCGGCTTCCATCGCAGAGGAATACAACGTGATTCTGGAGCAGGAGGAAGAAAAGGATATCATGGAGGAAGCCTTTGGCGCAGAGGAGGAAGAGGATGAATCCAAGCTGGAGGAAAGACCTCCCGTTGTTGTTGTAATGGGGCATGTTGACCACGGCAAAACCTCTCTGCTGGATGCCATCCGTCATTCCAGCGTAACAAAGGGCGAAGCAGGCGGCATTACACAGCATATCGGTGCATACACCGTTCAGATTGACGGCAAGCCCATTACCTTCCTGGATACACCCGGTCACGAGGCATTTACGGCAATGCGTATGCGCGGCGCGCAGATTACAGATATCGCGATTCTGGTTGTTGCGGCGGATGACGGTGTAATGCCCCAGACAGTAGAAGCAATCAACCATGCGAAGGCAGCAGGCGTTGAAATTATCGTTGCCATCAACAAGATGGATAAGCCCTCCGCAAACCCCGACCGCGTAAAGCAGGAACTGACAGAATACGGTCTTCTGGCAGAGGACTGGGGCGGCACAACCGTTTGCGTTCCTGTATCTGCACACACAAAGGAAGGCATTGATAACCTGCTGGAAATGATTATTCTGACAGCAGAAATGAAGGAGCTGAAGGCAAACCCCAACAAGAAGGCAAGAGGTGCTATCATCGAAGCACAGCTGGATAAGGGACGCGGCCCTGTTGCAACCGTACTGGTACAGAGCGGCACCCTGCGTGTGGGCGATCCTGTGGTTGCAGGTCCTGCATACGGGAGAATCAGAGCGATGACAGATGATAAGGGCAGACGCGTGAAATCCGCAGGCCCCTCCACTCCTGTTGAGATTCTGGGGCTTTCTGAGGTTCCTGCAGCAGGTGACAGCTTCTATGTAGCGGCAAACGAAAAGCAGGCAAGACAGCTTGCGGAAAGCGTTATCGCAAAGAACAGAGAAACACTCATTAGCCAGACACCCCAGAAGGTATCTCTGGATGATCTGTTCAACCAGATTCAGAGTGGTAACATGAAGGAGCTGGGGATTATTGTAAAGGCGGACGTACAGGGCTCTGTAGAGGCAGTACGTCAGTCTCTGGAAAAGCTGACAAACGAGGAGGTACGCGTGCGCGTGATCCATGGCGGCGTTGGTGCGGTTACGGAAAGCGACGTGCTTCTGGCATCCGCATCCAATGCGATTATTATCGGCTTCAACGTGCGTCCTGAGCCTGCGGCAAAGGCATTTGCGGATGAGGAAAAGGTGGATATCCGTCTGTATCGTGTTATCTATAACGCAATCGAGGATATTCAGGCTGCCATGAAGGGTATGCTTGACCCCATTTACGAAGAAAAGGTTCTGGGTCATGCAGAGGTACGCCAGATCTTTAAGGCATCCGGCGTTGGTACGATTGCCGGCAGCTATGTAAAGGATGGTAAATTCGTGCGAAATTGTCAGGTTCGTATCGTGCGTGACGGTATCGTTGTGTATGAAGGCGATCTGGAAAGCCTGAGACGCTTCAAGGATGACGTAAAAGAGGTTGCAGCAGGCTATGAATGTGGTCTGGTGTTCAAGAAATTCAATGACGTGAAGGAGGGCGACTGGATCGAAGCCTTCACCATGGTAGAGGTACCTCGCTAATTTTGAAATAAAAGGTGAGAGATTATGAAAACAAATAACAGACTTTCTCGCATCAATGACGAGATTATGAAGGAGCTTTCCCAGATTATTCGGGCAGAGCTGAAGGACCCCCGCATTGGTGTGATGACAAGCGTGATCCGTGTGGAAACGACGCAGGATTTGAAATACTGCAAGGTTTATGTTTCTGTACTGGGTGACGAAAAGGATAAGGAAAATGTAATGAAGGGGCTGCAGAACGCAGGCGGCTTTATTCGCCGGCTGATTGCGCAGAGAATTAACCTGCGCTATACCCCTGAGCTGCGCTTTAAGCTGGACGAATCCGCAGAATATGCCATCCACATGGATGAATTGTTCAGCAAAATTGATAAGGAACGCAAGGAAAGAGATGCAGAATGAAAAAAGCAAACAACTCTTTTGATGAAATCATGAAATGGATTCTGTCGGCGGAAACGATTGCGCTGGCAGGACACACCAACCCAGACGGGGATGCCATCGGTGCCTGTTTGGCACTCGGCGGCGCACTGGAAAAGGCAGGGAAGCAGGTGCAGGTCATTCTGGAAAAATACGCGGATAAATATCAGCTGATTCCGAATGGACATCTGGTCTGTGCGGCGGAGGATGCAAGGCTTCCTGAGCTGTTTCTCGTACTGGACTGCGGTGACGAGGGACGCTTGGGGGATGCGGCGGAAATTTTCCAAAAAGCAGCGAAGAAAATCAATATTGACCACCACGAAAGCAACACCTATTTCGCAGAGCTGAATTATGTGGCGGCGAAGGCCTCCTCGACCAGTGAGATTGTGTTTCAGCTTTTGGAAAACAGATTGCCCATGACGGCGGCAGAGGCGGCAGGGCTTTATGCCGGACTGATTTATGATACGGGCGGCTTCCGCCATTCCTCTACATCCCCCGAAACCATGCGGATTGCAGGGGAATTGATGGGGTATGGGATTCCCTTTACGGAGATTTATAACCGCTTTTTCGACAGCCGCAGCTTTTCGGAATTAAAGCTGATGGGCAGAGCCCTGAGCAATGCAGAGCTGCTGTTTGGCGGCGAGGTGGTCTGCTCTCAGATTACGGCGGCGGAGATTGCGGAGCTGGGCGGCAGCAGCAAGGAGCTGGATGCCATCATCAATTATCTGAAGGGCGTATTGGGCGCAAAGGTGGCCTGCTTCTTCTATGAAAAGACGGAAACGGATGTAAAGGGCAGCTTCCGCGGCAATGACGGCTATGATGTATGCGCATTGGCGCAGAAATTCGGTGGCGGCGGTCATGTGAAGGCGGCAGGCTGTACCATTTCCGCACCCATTGCCGGAGCGAAGGAAATGGTTCTGGCAGAGGTGGAAAAAATGCTGTAAAAAAGAATTTAAGGAGGTACTGTTTTTGGACGGTATTTTCAATATTTACAAAGAAAAGGGATTCACCTCCCATGATGTGGTTGCGATTGTTCGCAGAACCATTCACATGAAAAAGGTGGGGCATACCGGCACGCTTGACCCCGATGCGGAGGGCGTTCTGCCGGTTTGCGTGGGCAAGGCAACCAAGCTTTCGGATGTCATCATGGATGGCAGAAAAAGCTACCGCGCCATGCTCCGCTTAGGCGTGACCACAACGACGGAGGACGCTTCGGGCGAGGTTCTGGAGACGAAGGCGGTTGTGTTTGATGAGGGAAAAATCCGCGCGGCTGTGGCAGCCTTTATCGGCAGACTGGAGCAGGTGCCGCCGATGTATTCCGCGGTGAAGGTGAATGGGAAAAAGCTGTATGAGCTTGCCAGAGAGGGTAAGGAGATTGCACGAAAGGCACGCACCATTGAGGTGTATGATATTCGGATTCGCAGGTTCCTGCCGCCCGACAGAGTGGAGATGGACATTGACTGCTCGAAGGGGACATATATCCGCACGCTTTGTGCCGATATCGGCAAGGCACTGGGCTGCGGCGGACACATGGCGGAATTGCTGCGGACAGCAACAGGCAGCTTTTCTCTGGAAAACGCCATAAAGCTGGATGATTTGAAGGCACTGGCGGAGCAGGAGAGAGCAGAGGATGCCCTGCTGACGATGCAGGAGGCGCTGAGAGACTTTCCCGTGATAAAAATTGCGGAGGGCTCGACCAAGCTGCTCTATAACGGCGGAAAAATACAGGAAAAATATTTTACGAAGCAGCCGAAGGCATTGCAGGAGGATGAAATCGCAGCGGTTTACGATTTTGAGAATCACCTTGTTGGACTGTATACACTGAAAAAAGAAGAAACGAATTTTTACATCAAACCGTTTAAAATGCTGGTATAAAGCAAGGATTTTTATACTTGTAAAAGGAGTAAAAAAATGGAACATATTACTGACACGCGAATTGAGCAGAGCGAGCCGACGGCTGTGACTCTGGGGAACTTTGATGGTCTGCATCAGGGGCATCGTTCGCTGATCAATCTGACAAAACAATTTGCGGAGGAGGAGGGGCTGAAAAGCGTGGTGTTTACCTTCTCTCCCCACCCGATGTTTGTCTTTCAAAGAAAAGAAGATTTTGCCTTAATCGTTGACCCTTCGGAAAAGAAATTCCAGATGGAGCAGATGGGCATTGATATTTATATTGAATATCCCTTTGATATGAACTTTGCGGCAATGGATCCTGAGGACTTTGCAGTGAAGCTGATTTTTGAAAAGCTGAAATGCCAGGTGCTGGTGGTCGGGGAGGATTACCGCTTTGGCAAGGGCGCGGCAGGCAATTATGAAATGCTGAAGCGCCTTGGTGCAGAACGCGGCATTAAGGTTATCGGTGTGCCGAAGGTGCTGCATGGGGATGAGAGAGTCAGCTCCTCCCGTATCCGCAGATGCCTTCTGGAAAAGAATCTGGAAGAAGCAAACCAGATGCTGACGGTGCCTTATTTTATCCTTGGTACAGTAAAGGAAGGGAAAAAGCTGGGCAGAACCATCGGCTTCCCTACGGTAAATATCGAGGCGCATCCGCTCAAGCTGTTCCCGCCCAATGGGGTCTATGCAACAAAGACATTGTATAAGGGGAAATATTATTACGGTGTGACCAATATCGGCAAAAACCCCACCGTAAACGGCACAGTGAAGATTGTGGAAACGTATTTACTGGATTTTAATGAAATGATTTACGGCGAACAGCTACAGACATTTTTCTATAAATTCCTGCGCAGTGAACAGAAATTTCCCAGTGTGGAGGAGCTGCAAAGGCAAATTGCGATCAATGCGGAGCAGGCGAGAGCCTATTTTCACTCTGCGGAGTATGCACATTGGAGAAGCGAGCAGGAAAAATAAAGGCGTGAAAATCGAAAAAAAGCCTGCTTTTCTTGGGAAACTTGCGTAATTTCCTTGAATTTTCCTTGCAAAAATGGGCTTCGTATGGTAATATACTAATGTTGTAAAACCGAGACTCAGTTTCCGGACACTCCGACCATTACTTAGTCTTTGGGGATACAGAAATAAAAAAACATAAGGTTTTTAAGGAGGAAAACAACAATGGCAGCAACAATCAACAAACAGGAAATCATCGCAAAATACGGCAGAACACCTAACGACACAGGTTCTCCCGAAGTTCAGATCGCACTGCTGACAGCAAGAATCTCTCTGCTGACAGACCACCTGAAAATGCACAAGAAGGATCACCACTCCAGACGTGGTCTGCTGAAAATGGTTGGTCAGAGAAGAGGTCTGCTGAACTACCTGAAGGAAATCGATATCGAAAGATACCGTGCAATCATTGCAGAACTGGGTCTGAGAAAGTAATTTACAGATGACAGAAAAAGGGAGGAGCCAATCCTCCCTTTCTTTTTAAAAAGCAAGAAACGAGTAGGAGGCACTATAGATTTCCAACTTTTTTTGCAAGAAGGGACAGGCTTGCAGGCGAAGTTGAAGATCTATGGTGCGAAAAAACGACATTCAAGAAAAGGAGAATGATTATGTTTAGAAGCTATTCCATGGAACTGGCAGGAAGAACACTGACAGCTGAAATCGGCAGAGTGGCAGAGCAGGCAAACGGCGCATGCCTGATGCGTTACGGTGACACAACCGTTCTGGTAACTGCAACTGCATCCGATAAGCCCAGAGAAGGGATTGATTTCTTCCCTTTGAGCATTGATTACGAAGAAAGACTGTATTCCGTTGGTAAAATTCCCGGCGGCTTTATCAAAAGAGAGGGCAGACCCTCCGAAAAGGCGGTTCTGACAGCAAGATGTATCGACAGACCTCTGCGTCCGCTGTTCCCCAAGGATTACAGAAATGACGTTGCTATCGTTGCAACCGTTATGTCCGTAGATCAGGACTGCGCACCTGAGGTGCTGGCAATGATTGGTGCATCCCTTGCGCTGAATATTTCCGATATTCCCTTTACAGATCCCGTATCCTCCGTCAATATCGGCTACTGTGACGGCGCACTGGTGGTAAACCCCACTGCGGCACAGAGAGAAACAACCAGACTGAACCTGACCGTTTCCTCCAAGGAAGATAAGGTTATGATGATTGAAGCAGGCGCGGACGAAATTCCCGATGCACTGATGATGGAGGCAATTCATCTTGCATTTGATACCAACCTGCAGGTTGTGAAATTCATTCAGGAAATCACAGCAAAAGAGGGTAAGGAAAAAGCACCCTACACAGAATATGTAATTCCCGAAGACGCATATCAGTTGGTAACAGGCTTTATCACAGACGCAAGAATGGAGGATGCCGTTTTTGCGGAGCTGAAGCAGGACAGAGATGCAAAGATTAAGGCGCTGACCGAGGAGGTTACAGAAGCACTGACAGAGCAGCTGACAGCAATGGTTGGCGAAGAAACGGATATCGACGCACTGATTGGCGATATTATTTATAAATTCCAGAAAATGACGGTAAGAAGAATGATTCTGAGAGACCACAAGCGCCCCGACGGTCGTGGCATTGAAGAAATCAGAAAGCTGTCCGCAGAGGTAGACGTTCTGCCTCGTGTGCATGGCTCCGCACTGTTCTCCAGAGGACAGACACAGGCACTGACCGTAACCACATTGGGGGCAATCAGCGAAGGACAGAGATTGGATGGTCTGGATACAAACGAAACAGGCAAGAGATACATCCATCACTATAACTTCCCCGGCTTCTCCGTAGGCGAAGCAAAAACCTCCAGAGGTCCCGGCAGACGTGAAATCGGGCATGGCGCACTGGGCGAAAGAGCATTGCTGCCCGTTATCCCCAGCGAGGAAGAATTCCCTTACGCAATCCGTCTGGTTTCCGATATTCTGAGCTCCAACGGCTCTACCTCTCAGGCGTCCATTTGCGGCTCCACGCTGTCCCTGATGGCGGCAGGTGTTCCCATCAAACGCCCCGTTGCAGGTATTTCCGTAGGTCTGGTTACAGGCGAAAATGATGATGATTTCATCGAAATCACAGATATTCAGGGCGTAGAGGACTTCTTCGGCGATATGGACTTTAAGGTTGCAGGCACAAGCGAGGGTATCACAGCCATCCAGATGGATATGAAGATTCATGGCTTGACCTTCCCGATGATTGAGCAGGCATTTGCGCAGACAGGCAGAGCAAGAGATTACATTCTGAATGAGGTTATGCTGAAGGCAATCGCAGAGCCCAGAAAAGAGCTTTCTCCTTATGCACCGAAGATTGCACAGATGCAGATTGATGTGGAAAAAATTGCTGAGGTTATCGGCGCAAGAGGTAAGGTTATCAAGAAGATTGTGGAGGAATCCGGCTGTGAAATTGATACAGAGGATGACGGCACCATCTACATCAAGGGCATTGATCCCGCAGGTATCCAGATGGCAAAGGATATGATTACCGCAATCGTTTCCGATCCCGAACCCGGCACGATTTATCAGGGTACTATCACAAGACTGATGACCTTCGGCGCATTTGTTGAAATCGCACCCGGCAAGGAAGGGTTGATTCATATTTCCAAGATTTCCAACAAGCGTGTGGCAAAGGTTGAGGACGTTCTGGCTGTTGGCGATAAGGTTTCCGTGAAGCTGATGGAAATTGACAAGCAGGGCAGACTGAACTTCTCCATGAAGGATGCCATGGAAGCAGAAGAAAACAAATAAGATTTGAAATAAAATAGCAGTAAAACGCAGGCAGGGGCTGTTTGCAGGTGTAAGCCTGTAAACCTCCTGCCTTTTTTGTCAGGCGCAGAGAGAAATTTTATCGGAAAGAGGATGGAAAAGACTGCATAAAAACAGAAATTTTTCTCATGATAGAAACAGAAAGCTGATTTAGGAGAGATGGTATGGTTACAATCAGAACACTGGACAACGGCATAAGGGTCGCACTGGAATCCATTTCCTATGTCCGCAGCATTTCCTTCGGGATTTGGGTGAAAAACGGCTCCCGAAATGAACTGCCGCAGGAAAACGGTGTGTCGCATTATATTGAGCATATGATGTTCAAGGGGACGAAAAGCCGCACGGCAAGGCAGATTGCGGAGGAAATGGATGCGCTCGGCGGGCAGATTAACGCATATACCACGAAGGAATATACCTGCTATCATACCCGTGTGCTGGATAAGCATATTGACCGCGCACTGGATGTGATGAGTGATATGCTGCTGCATCCCTTGATTGCACAGGAGGAGGTGCAGAAGGAGCGCAATGTCATTACAGAGGAAATTTATATGTACGACGATGCGCCGGAGGAGCTGGTGCATGATGCCTTGCAGGATGCCATCTGGCGTGATACCTCCCTGGGGATGCCGATTCTGGGGACGGAGGAAACAATTGCTGCCTTTGATGCGGATTTCATTCGGGCGTATTATGAACGGAATTATCATCAGGAAAATATCGTGCTTTCTGTGGCAGGAAATTTCGAGGAGGAGGAAATGCTTGGGAAGCTGAATGAAAAGCTGGGCGGATGGAAACGGGAAACGCCCTTTGTGCAGCATGATACCCATGCGGCGTATCAGATTTCCTGTGTGGAGAAGGAAAAGGACATTGAGCAGGTGCATGTCTGCCTTGCTTTTCCCGGACTGACCAGAGAGCATCCGCAGAAATATGCACTGGCAATTTTCAATACGCTTTTCGGCGGCGGCATGAGCTCGCGCCTGTTTCAGAAAATTCGAGAGGAAAACGGGCTGACCTATTCCATCTACAGCTATACGACTGCCTTTGCGGATACGGGCGTTTTCACGATTTGCGCGAGCATGAACCCTAATCAGACGGAGCGGGTGTTTGAGCTGATTGCAGAGGAACTGAAGGAAGTGACGGCGGAAGCCTTCCCGGAACAGCTGATTGCGGTGACGAAGGAGCAGATGATTTCCAATTTTATCATCGGGACGGAAAGCACGCTGAACCGTATGACGGCGGCAGGGGCCTCTCTGCTTTTGCGTGGAGAGGTGCAGGAAACAGAGGAAGTGATTGCAAAAATCGAGGCAGTGACGGCGGCAGATGTGCTTGCGACGGCGAGAGCAGTGCTCGACACTGAGAAAATTAGCTATTCCGCAGTGGGCAACCTGAAGGGGAATGATTTCGGCGCACTGGTGGAAAAGTTTTTTAAATAAAAAAGGCACTCCTTAGAAATACTATAGATACGGATTTATCCCGAATTTTTTGTATTAAGGAGGAATTATCATGAAAGCAACAAATATGATTGCGCTGACCTTAGTGGTTATCGGTGCGCTGAACTGGGGATTGATTGGATTTTTCGGCTTCGATTTGGTGACAACCCTTTTCCACGGCGGTCTGTTTTGGGTGGCAAGAGTGATTTTTGCTCTGGTGGGGCTGGCAGGTCTGTGGTGCCTGACGCTGTATCATAATGTTGGGCAGGAGCCACAGATCAAAATGACAAAGCAATAAAAGCAACAAAGGAAAAAGCGGGCGTTTTTGCCCGCGTTACATACAAAAGGGAAAGAAGAAAAGGAGTGAAGGAATATGCGTTTTACAAAAATGCAGGGCTGCGGGAATGACTATATTTACATAAACTGTTTTGCAGAAAAGGTGGAGAATCCCGAAAAGCTGGCAATCGCCATGAGTGAGCGCCATTTTGGGGTTGGCTCGGACGGATTGGTTCTGATTATGCCTTCCGAGGCTGCGGATTTTCGCATGAGAATGTTTAATCTGGATGGCTCGGAGGGGAAAATGTGCGGCAACGCTTCTCGTTGTGTCGGCAAATATGTTTACGAAAGAGGACTGACGGAGAAAACAACGGTGGCACTGGAAACATTGGGCGGCATCAAGATTTTGCAGCTGCATGTAAAGGATGGCATTGTGGAAAGCGTAACTGTGGATATGGGTGAGCCTGTGCTGGAGGCAGCAGAAATTCCCGTTCTGAGTGACAAACATCCTGTTATCGGTGAAACAGTGGAAATTCTGGATCGGAAATTTGATTTTACCTGCGTTTCCATGGGAAATCCTCATGCGGTTACCTTTGTGGAAAACGTAATGGAATACCCCATTGAGAAATACGGCAGAGTATCCGAATTCCATCCCATTTTCCCTGACAGGGTGAATACGGAATTTGTGGAAATCGTGGATGACAGCCATGTGAAGATGCGTGTCTGGGAGCGCGGCAGCGGTGAAACATGGGCATGCGGCACAGGGGCGAGCGCAACGGCGGTAGCCTGCGTGCTGAACGGCAAAACAGACAGAAAAGTAGATGTAGAATTGATTGGCGGCACATTGACCATTGAATGGAATGCAGAGGACAACCATGTTTATATGACGGGGCCTGCGGAATTTTCCTTCGATGGGGAATGGCTGCGGGAGGTATAAGATGGCGAAGGAGTTACACGAGCTGAATGAGCTTGAGGAGAGAGTCATTCTGGTTGCGGTGGAGATGGATGAGAGAAGTAGCCGCTCTGCAATGGATACGGATGCGTGTCTGGATGAGCTGGAGGAGCTGGTAAAAACAGCAGGAGGGACGGCGGTGGCGCGCTCTGTGCAGAAAAGGGAAAGGATTCACCCCGGACATTACCTTGGCACAGGGAAAATTGAGGAGCTGAAGGCGATGCTTTTGGCGTATGATGCAACAGGGATTGTCTGCGATGATGAGCTTTCTCCTGCACAGCTGCGGAATCTGGAGCAGATGCTCGGTACAAAGGTGATGGACAGAACGATTGTGATTCTGGATATTTTTGCGGCAAGAGCCTTATCGGGCGAAGGGAAGATTCAGGTGGAGCTGGCGCAGCTGAAATATCGCCTTTCCCGACTGACGGGGATGGGTGCGTCCATGTCCCGTCTGGGCGGCGGCATTGGTACAAGAGGCCCCGGGGAAAAGAAGCTGGAAACGGACAGACGCTACATCAAGGAGCGAATTGCAGAGCTGAATAAGGATGCGCAGGAAATCCGCACACACAGAGAGCTGCTTCGCGCGCAGAGAAGCAAAAAGGGGACACCTGTGATTTCTCTGGTGGGCTATACTAACGCGGGGAAATCCACGATTCTGAACCGACTTTCCGATGCAGGCGTTCTGGCGGAGGATAAGCTTTTTGCAACATTGGATACAACCACAAGAAAAATTGAACTGCCGGGCGGCTCGGAGGTTTTTCTGACGGATACGGTAGGCTTTATCCAGAAGCTGCCGCATCATCTGGTGCAGGCGTTCCGTGCAACACTGGAGGAATTGCAGTATGCAGATATTCTGCTGCATGTTGTAGATGCTTCGGATGCAAACCGGGCGGAGCATATCGAGGTGGTATATGATACGCTACGGTCGCTTGGGTGTGAGGATACTCCTGTGATTACGGTCTTTAATAAGATGGACAGAGAGGTGGAGCTGCCCTTGCCGATGGATACCATGGCGAGAGATATCGTGCAGGTTTCTGCACAGAATGGGGACGGCATGGATGTGCTTTTGGAGCGGGTGGAAAAGCTGCTGCAAAGCTTCCGCAAATCCATTACGGCGCTTGTGCCTTACACAGAGGGCAGCTTAATCGGGTGGATTCATGGTAGATGCGAAATTATCCGCGAGGAACACACAGGCGAGGGTGTTCTGCTGGAGGTTTATGTGGATGAGGAATCTGCCAACAGACTGGAAAAATTTAAAGTGAATGAATAATAGAAACGGCTCCGTACAAAATGTACGGAGTTTTTTCTTTTTTTAGAATAGATTAAGAAAATTGTAAGAAAAGGGGTATTTTTTTTGTAACAACTCTATGGTACTATAAATTTATATTAAAATTCGATTAAAAGGATAGGAAAATCCTTTGAGAGGGGAGGAATGTCCGTGACGGAAAACATCATTCGTATCCGAAATGTGACGAAGGTATTTCAGATGGGGAGTGAGTCCATTCATGCGGTGGATAATGTATCGCTGAATATCCATAAGGAGGAGGTCTGCTGTCTGTTCGGGAAATCCGGTTCGGGCAAATCAACACTGCTGAACTTGATTGCAGGGCTGGAAAAGCCGACAGAAGGAAGGATTTTGTTTCACAATAAGCACATCGAACGGATGAATGAGGATCAGCTTGCTGATTTCCGCAGACAGTATGTCGGGTTTGTGTTTCAGTCCTATCATTTACTGCCGACATTGACAGCACTGGAAAATGTGACTTTGCCTCTGATTTTCAAGGGTGTTTCCGTAAAGGAGCGAAATGAGCAGGCAATGGAGATGCTTGAGGCGGTCGGTCTGGCGGACAGAGCAAATCACAAGCCGTTTGAGATGAGCGGCGGTCAGCAGCAGCGCGTCAGCATTGCAAGAGCATTTGTTAACCGCCCGCCTGTGGTGTTTGCGGATGAGCCGACAGGCAATCTGGATACAAAAACAACCTATGAGATGATGGATTTGATTACGGGTATGGCACAGAAAAACCATCAGACACTTGTCATTGTTACCCACGATCAGGAGCTGGCAGAATATGCAGACCGCATCGTGGTGCTACAGGATGGAAAGATTGAGAAGATTCAGAAACGGATACGGGAAAAAAAGGAGAATGTGTATGAATAAGAAATGGCTGCGACGCATACTGGCAATGGCAATGGTGTTTTCTCTTGCAGCAGGCTCGTGGGTAACGGGCTATGCGGATGACGGGGAAGGGAATATCGTCATCAGTGGTGACGGTGTATATGAAGTAGAGGCAGGAAAAACAACGAAAATCGAATTACAGGTGAAAAACAAAGGAACGGGAACGGCGGAAAATGTGAACCTTCAGCCGAGAGTGTCTTCGGGCGTTGCGCCGTTTCGCGTAAAGATGCAGGGCAACGGCGACCTTGGCGACATGGGCGCAAATGCCTATAAAAAGGTGACATTGCAGGTAACGGTGGATGGGGATGTGCAGGAGCGCAGCTACAGCCTGCCCATCGAATATACCTACAGCAGCCGCGGCGGCAGTGCAAGAAGCGGCTCTATGACGATTTATTTGAAAATGAAGGGCTTTGATTTAGAGCCGGGGTTTGCGTTCCGGGATATGAAGCTTTCCCCTGAGGATATGAGTCCGGGCAGCAGTGCAAGACTGAGCGGACGGCTGATGAATACGGGCGGACAGGATATGTATCAGGTGGAGCTTTCTCTGGATAACCTGACAACCGAAGGCATCAGCCTGACGGGTGGCTTTAACAGCAAGATGGTTTCCAAGATTCCCATTGGCGGCAGCACTGCCTTTCAGTTCCCTCTGGTTGCGGCGGCGGATATGGCGGCAGGGAATTATCCCGTTGCGATTAAGCTGAAATATCGCGACCAGTTCGGTAAAAATTACGAAAAGACGAATCAGTTTTATGTGAATGTCGGCGGTGTGGCAGGCAGAAAGGCGATTCTGGAAATTCGGAACATGCAGGAGCCGGGTGGTACCTACGGCGTGAATCAGAACTTTACGGTTTCCTTTGATCTGAAGAATACAGGTGCGGTTGCGGCGAAGGATATCGTGGTAACAGCGGAGGGCGTGGACAGCACAGCGGTAGTTCCGAAATCCGCAAGCATGAAGAATATTCAGTCCTTGGCTCCGGGAAGCAGCGCAAGTCTGAGCTTTACTTTTGCGGGTACATCACAGTCTGCGACACAGAATCAGGCGATTCAGTTTACGGTGGAATATACCTCCGGCGGCACGGCAAAAACAACCTTCAAGCAATACGCAGGGGTAAATATCAGCAATCCCAGCAAGGAGGGCGAGGAAAACACCAGTAAGCCGAAAATCATCGTAAGCAATTATAGCTGCGATCCGCTGATTGTGATGGCAGGGCAGGAATTTGATTTGAATTTGACCTTGATGAATACGCATAAGCAAAAGGCGGTCAAGAATATCAAAATGTATTTGACCTTGGCAGAGGAAACATCTTCCGAGACGCAAAAATCGGGGAATATCTTTACCCCTGTGAACAGCAGCAATACCTTCTATTTTGATTCCATTCGCCCGAAGGGAACCGTCAATAAGGCACTGCGGCTGTATGTTGTGCCGGAGGCACAGCCGAAAACCTATACCCTGACGGTCAATTTTGAATATGAGGATGCCAAGGGGACGGAATATACCGCAACAGAGCTTTTGGGTATCAATGTGAAGCAGGTTACAGAGCTGCAGATTGACGATTTTACCATTCCCGAAACAGTGGAGCAGGGGATGCCCGTAACGGTTGGCTTCAACTACTACAACACAGGGAAGGTTACCCTGAACAACGTGATGATTAAGGTTGAGGGGGATGTGGACTGCCAGAATAAGAATACTTACGTTGGCAACATGGAATCCGGCAGCAGTGATTATTTTGAAACGACATTTACGCCTTACGAGACGGGCGAGGTGCCTGTCAGCATTGTGATTACATACGAGGACCCGAGCGGCGAGACAGTCGAACAGCGCAGGGATATGATTATGCAGGTGACAGAGCCTGCAATGCCCGATGATACGGAAAATCCGGATGCAAGTGCGCCCATGGATAAGAAGCATATTGCGATTGGGCTTGGGCTTCTGGTGATTCTGGCAGGGGCATTGGCGTTCTTTGTGAAAAATCAGAAGGAGCCGCCGAAAAGCACAGCTGAAAGCGTGAGCAGTGCAGAGGATTTGGAGGATGATTTCGAGGAGGATGATTTTGTAGAGGAAGTGACAGAGGTAATCCACGAGGATGATAAAGAGGGGATGTCCTTATGAACAAACGTGACATGATTGATATGGCACTGCGCAACCTCTGGAAGCGAAGGCTGCGGACGGCGCTGACGGTGCTTGGCGTTGTAATCGGGACGGCTTCTATCGTGGTTATGGTTTCTATTGGTATCGGCATGAATAAGGGCTTTGCCAGTCAACTGGAAAACTGGGGCAGCCTGCAGGTGATTGACGTTTATCCCAGTGGCGGTATGGAATATGACAAAGAAACAGATTCCATGAAGCAGACAAAAAAGCAGGATGAGCTGAATGCAAAGGCGGTTGAGAACTTTCGGCAGATGGAGCATGTGCAGGCGGTTTCGCCCGTGCTTGAGGATTATCTTTACCTGACAGCAGGAAAATACATGGCGGATGCAAGCTTTATCGGCATTGAGCCGGGGGCAATGACCGCCTTGGGCTATCAGGTAGAGGATGGACGTGCCTTATCGGAGGAGGACAGCAAGGCCATTGTGATTGGCGGCGGGGTGGAATTTTATAACCCGAAGCTGAGCTGGGAAATGCGCAATGCCTCCGAGCCGCCGCAGGTGGATGTGCTGAATGAAAAGCTTGGTGTGACATGGGATTGGAGTTACGGCACACGGGACGCAGACAAAACCATTAAGCCTGTGAAGGTGGATGCGGTTGGGAAGATGTCTGCCGACGGGAATAACGGCTGGACGGTCATCATGCCGATTCGAGAGCTGGAGAAGATACAGAAGGAAAAGCAGGCATGGGAGCAAAAGCAAAATGGCGGAAGCAGCAACGGCAATCGCCAAAAGTCCAAGGAATATCAGCGTGTGATGGTAAAGGTGGACGAAATGGAGCATGTGCAGCAGGTGCAGCAGAAAATCAAGGACATGGGCTTTCGTGCCACCAGCCTGACGGATGAACTGGAGGCCATGAAGGAAACCACCAGAATGCTGCGGTTGGTTCTTGGGGCAATCGGCGCGATTTCCATGGTGGTTGCGGCAATCAGCATTACGAATACCATGGTTATGGCAATTTATGAACGCACGAAGGAAATCGGTATCATGAAGGTTATCGGGGCATCTTTGAAGGATATCAAGGGACTCTTCCTGACCGAGGCGGCTTTTATCGGCTTTTCGGGCGGTATTATTGGGATTATCGTCAGCTATGGAGCTTCGTTTCTGGTCAATTTCGTTGCACAGCGACAGGGAAGCACCATGCAGTCGGCAATTCCCATCTGGCTTGCTTTGGGCGGCATTGCCTTTTCTACGGCGGTAGGCGTAATTGCCGGATATCTGCCTGCGAAGCGTGCAATGAAGCTGAGTGCATTGATGGCAATTAAAACAGAATAAAAAACTTTTTGGCTGACCTTTCGGACATACCTAAGGTCAGCCTTTTGCTTTTGGCAGAAACTTTTCTGATAGTTTCCCTTTTTCTGCGAAAGCTAAGAGAAATCGGGCAGAAAGGAGAAGCGGAATGCTTGTGGAGCTGGCGAGTACACCTGTTGCGGCAGGGTTATTCTTCCTTTATATCAAGGATAAATATGAAAAGGAGCCTTGGAAAATGCTGTTTCTGGGTGTTCTATTCGGGCTGTATACAGCGGCGGTGGTATATGCCCTCGGCAGCTTTTTAGAGGAACGGTTTCCGCATGAGGAAACACCGTTTTACACGGCTTTTTTCAGCTCGGCGGGGGTGGAGGAGGCTGTGAAGTTTCTGTTTCTGTTTTTTCTCATCTGGGGCAACCGCAACTTCAATGAGCCGCTTGACGGGATTGTATACGGCGTATTTGTTTCGCTCGGCTTTGCCTGGGCGGAGAATGTGATTTATGTGACGCACCCGATTCTTGGCGGCTATGAAACGGCACTTGAGAGGGCGCTGCTTTCCGTACCCGGACATGGGCTGTTCGGTGTCCGGATGGGATATTATTTTGCGCTGGGGAAATACCGCAATCGGAAAAGATATCTGCCGCTTGCCTTTTTCAGTCCTTATCTTGCCCATGCATTGTATAATTATTTTCTGCTGAAAAGGGAACCTGTCTTTTGGTTATTTTTTTCAGTTTTAGAGGTGCGGCTCTGGGTTTTCGGGTTAAAAAGAATCAAAGAGCTGCAAAATTGCTCGCCGTTTCGGGAAAAAGTATCAAAAGAGTCTTAGCGGAGGGAGAGAATCTTTTGGAAATACCTTGAAAAAGGATAAAAAACAGGATATACTATAACCAGTGCAAAAACTGAATAGGCGGGAGGAAAAACGATGATAGAAGCAGTCAGCTGCGGTGGCGTTGTGATATACAAGTGGAAGATCCTTCTGCTGTATAAAAATCAGAATGGCAGATATATGGGCTGGGTTCTTCCCAAGGGAACTGTGGAGGAAGGCGAAACCTATCGGCAGACGGCTTTGCGCGAGGTAAAGGAAGAAAGCGGGGCAAATGGCGAGATTATCAAATATGTCGGCAAGACCCAATATACCTTTAAGGGCAGTGAGGATACTGTAAATAAAACGGTACATTGGTATCTGATGAGTGCCAATTCCTTTTACTGCAAACCGCAGAGTGAGGAATATTTTGCCGATGCCGGTTTCTATAAATTCCATGAGGCTTATCATCTGCTGAAGTTTAACGATGAACGCCAGATTTTGAAAAAAGCATACTATGAATATAGTGAAATGCGCAAAAACAAAGAGTTTCTGAGAAGAAAATTCGGTGAAAGCAAATCATAAAAGGCAAAAGGAGAGATGCGATTATGAAAAAATATTTTGAAGCTACACCCAACCTTGACGGTTTGAAGGAAAAAATTATCGTTCTGAAAGACGGAGAGGATAGAAAGACACTCATTGCTGTAATCGCACTGGTAGCAGCTGTGCTGATTGCGGTAACGGCAGGTGTGGTTTATCTTCTGAAAACAAGAATGGATGATGAATACGAAGAAGATTGGGATTATGACTGGGATGATCTGGATGATGAATTCTGTGAGGATGACGAATGTTGCTGCACAGATAAGGATGTAGATGATTCCGTAAAAGTAGAACAGGCGTAAGAAAATCAAGAGGGTATGGTAAAATTTTGCTGTCACCCTCTTTTTTTGAGGCAAATGGGACATAAAATGAACTTGTGGGATAAAAGATAGCCAAATAAGGTGTGTGAAGAAAAATGGAACATAAATTGCAACTGATTAAAAAAATCGCGCCGGATTTGACAGAGGAAATGATCAAGCGGTATCGTGTTCTGAAAACGGTCAGACTGCTGCAGCCCTGCGGCAGGCGGCTTGTGGTGCTTTCTCTTGGCATGACGGAGCGGACGGTGCGCAGCGAGATTGAACGGTTGAGTGCGCAGGCACTGGTTCATATTTCTAAAATCGGCATGAGCCTGACGGAAGAGGGCATGGAGGTTCTGGAGGGACTGGAGACAATTTTTTCTGCCTTGACGGGGCTTTCCATTCTGGAGGAACGGTTGACGGATGCCCTTGGGGCGCAGAAGGTCTTTATTGCGCAGGGAGACAGCGACAGCAGCGAGCGTGCCAAGAAGGAAATGGGGCAGCTTGCGGCGCGCGTGCTTTCTGAAAATACAACAGAGGATTTGCGGATTGCCATTGCAGGCGGCTCTGCCATGGCGGAGCTGGTGCAGGCGGCACCGGAATCCGCTGTGCCGATGGCGAAGATGGTACTGCCGGCGCGTGGGAGCATCGGACGCAGATTGGAGCTGCAGGCGGATACCCTTGCGGCAAGACTGGCGGAAAAGCTGCAGGCGGATTATCGTTTGCTGCACCTGCCGGATAATTTAAGCCCAAGAGTGCTGGAGGAAATGAAGAAGGACCCGGATATTTCCGAAACCATTGCGGAAATGGAGCAGGCGAATATCCTGCTTCTGGGTGTAGGGAATGCTTTGGAGCTTGCGGAAAAACGCCGCTTGGATGAAGCTGTTCGCAAACAGCTGGAAAAGGACAATGCCGTTGCCGAGGCGTGCGGCTATTATTTTGACGGCGCAGGCAAGGTGGTCTATGAAACCCGTTCAATCGGGATTGATTTTAATGATATTGATAAAATGGACTGCATTATCTTAGTGGCAGGCGGCAAAAAGAAGGCAGAAAGCCTGCTTGCAGTCAGCCATAGCATCCCCAACGGCATTTTTGTGACGGATGAAGGTGCAGCTTTGGAAATGTTAAGGCTTGCGGGAAAGTAAATCTTATCGTATAATAGCTTTTGAGGGACGTTTTTTGTCCCAATTAAAGAGCAATTACTTTCATAATAGAGGGAAGATTCGGGAAAACTGAATAAGCAGTTTTGTCGGCAGAAGCACCGACAGCCGTATCGGATAAAGAAAGGAGCAGGACAGATGCTGAATAAGAAAACAGTGGATGATCTTAAGGTAACAGGAAAACGCGTATTGGTAAGATGTGACTTTAACGTACCCCTTAAGGACGGCGTGATTACGGACGAAAACAGAATTACAGCGGCTTTGCCGACCATCAAAAAGCTGATTGACGAGGGCGCAAGGGTAATTCTCTGCTCACACATGGGCAAGCCCAAGGGCGAGGTAAAGCCTGAACTTTCTTTGGCTCCCGTAGCAAAAAGACTTTCCGAATTACTGGACAAGAAGGTTGTTTTCGCAAAGGATGACAATGTAGTCGGTGAAAATGCAAAGGCGGCGGTTGCAGCAATGCAGAACGGCGATGTTGTGCTTCTGGAAAACACCCGTTACAGAAAGGAAGAAACAAAGAACGAAGAAAATTTCAGCAAGGAGCTGGCTTCTCTGGCAGATGTTTTTGTAAATGATGCCTTTGGCACAAGCCACAGAGCGCACTGCTCCACAGTTGGCGTAACCAAATTCGTGCAGGAATCCGCAGTGGGCTATCTGATGGAAAAGGAAATCGCATTCCTCGGCAATGCCGTAAATAACCCCGAAAGACCCTTTGTGGCAATTCTGGGCGGCTCCAAGGTTTCCGATAAAATCAACGTAATCAATAACCTTCTGGAAAAGGTAGATACACTGATTATCGGCGGCGGCATGGCATATACCTTCGCGGCGGCAAAGGGCGGCAAGGTTGGTAATTCCCTGCTGGAGGAGGATAAGATTCCCTATGCACTGGAAATGATGAAAAAGGCAGAGGAAAAGGGCGTGAAATTCTTAACTCCCGTGGATACGGTGATTGCAAAGGAATTTAAGAATGACACAGAATATAAAACCGTACCGACAGGCGAAATTCCTGATGGATGGATGGGTCTGGATATCGGTGAGGAAACCAGAAAGCAGTTTGCGGATGCCATCAAGGGCGCAAAAACCGTTGTATGGAACGGGCCTATGGGCGTATTTGAATTTGAAAATTTTGCAAAGGGCACAAAGGCAGTTGCAGAAGCAATGGCCTCTATCGATGCAACCACAATCATCGGCGGCGGTGATTCTGCGGCGGCAGTCAACCAGCTGGGCTATGGCGATAAAATGACACATATTTCCACAGGTGGCGGTGCATCTCTGGAATTTTTGGAGGGCAAGGAGCTGCCCGGCGTTGTTGCGGTGGATGATAAATAAGAATTTGTAATAGAACTTGTAAGAAGTAAGAAAGTGTAAGGAAAATGAAGAGAAGAAAAGCAATCGCGGCTGTGCTTGCGGCAGTGCTTTCGCTTGTTTCGGCTTCTGCGGCGTATGCAAAGGAGCTTTCGGAGCAGGAAATGACGGAGGTTTTGGAACAGGAACCGACAGAGCAGGAGACAGCAGAGCCTCCGCAGGAGGATGCAGCAGAACAGCTATCTTACGGAAAGGTTGTTGATGCGGCGGAGGATGCAGAGTCGCTGGAGGGGGAATATATCCCCGTCCTGATGTACCACCATTTTGCAATTCGCAATATGGGAGTTGGCAACGGCGTTGTGACAACCACAAAGGAATTGGAGGATCATCTGCACTATTTCCAATCGCAGGGCTATAGAATCATTTCCTTAGAGGAACTGGACAGCCTGCTTACGGCGACGGAAAGGGATACCCATGCGGAAGGTCTTGGACTTGGTTTGGGAAAGAAATATCTCTGTATTACCATGGATGACGGCTATTTCAGCAATTATGATCTGGCATATCCGCTGTTCAAAAAATATCGTGTGCCTGCGTCTGTGTTTGCAGTGACGGATTATGTGACGAATCGGATTGGTATCCAGAAATTCACATGGAATCAGGCGGCAACAATGGAAAAATCGGGCTATATGAAGGTTTACAGCCATACGGCAGACCATCAGCCTGTTGTGGCAGGGGAGGAAGAGGCGTTCCTTGATTCCATGCACAGAAGCGAGGAAACGCTGACCGAAAACCTCGGCACAAAGCATGTGAAGGCAATGGCTTACCCCAATGGGCGTTATACAGAGGCGGCACAGCGGCTTCTGGATGCGGATGGCTATGTGCTGCAGTTTACCGTGGAAAACAGCGTGATTACAAGAAAGACCAAAAGAGATGCAATTCCGCGTATCACGATTGAATCCGGCATGAGCGGTGAGGACGTGGTGCGGAAAATTGAATTAACTGCAGAAAATACATTTGCTGCGGAAGGAGAAGGAAACGAGACATGAGGAAAAAAATCGTTGCAGGCAACTGGAAAATGAATAAAACACCGAAGGAAGCGGCAGAGTTCTGTAAGCTGATGAAGGAAAAGGTCGTTTCCGATGCGGTTGAGGTTGTATTCTGTGTGCCTTTTGTGGATTTATATCCCGTTCTGGAGGAATTGAAGGGTACAGGCATCGGCGTTGGTGCGGAAAATATGCACTTTGCGGAAAGCGGCGCATATACCGGCGAGGTTTCTGCACAAATGCTGAAGGAAATGGGCGTTGGCTATGTCATTCTGGGACATTCCGAGCGCAGACAGTATTTCGGCGAAACAGATGAAATGGTCAATCAGAAGGTGAAAAAAGCTCTGGAAACAGGTATTGTGCCGATTCTTTGCTGCGGCGAAACATTGGAGCAGAGAGAAGCGGGCATTACGATTGAATGGGTGCGCATCCAGATAAAGTGCGCTTTGGCAGGCGTTTCTGCCGAGGATGCAAAGAAGGTTATTGTTGCCTATGAGCCTATCTGGGCAATCGGCACGGGCAAAACCGCAACCTCTGTACAGGCACAGGAGGTCTGCCATGCAATTCGTACCGTTCTGGCAGAGCTGTACGGCAAGGAAACGGCAGAGGAAATCCGTATCCAGTACGGCGGCAGTGTCAACAGCAAAAATGCGGCAGAGCTGTTCGCAATGGAGGATATTGACGGCGGTCTGGTCGGCGGCGCAAGCCTGAAAGAGGAATTTGTTTCTATCGTACACTATTAAAGCATTTCCTATGCAAGCAGGCTCACCATCATACCCCTTGGGGTTCGGGGAGAGGATTCCTCGAAGAATGGAGGAAAAAATGGAGAAAAAAACAACAGTTTTGATGATTTTGGATGGCTTCGGTCTGAATGATAAAGCAGAGGGCAATGCCGTAAAGCTGGCAAAGACCCCTGTTCTGGACGGACTGATGCAGAAATATCCCTTCGTCGAGGGCTATGCCAGCGGTCTGGACGTTGGTCTGCCGGCAGGGCAGATGGGCAATTCCGAGGTTGGGCATCTGAATATGGGCGCAGGGCGTGTCGTTTATCAGGAGCTGACACGCATCACAAAGGCGATTGAGGACGGCGATTTCTTTGAAAATCCCACACTGTTGGAGGCGGTGGAGCATTGTAAGAAAAACAATTCCGCACTGCATCTGTATGGTTTGCTTTCCGACGGCGGCGTGCATAGCCACAATACCCACCTGTATGCTTTGCTGCAGCTGGCAAAAAGAAACGATTTGGAGAAGGTTTATGTGCATGTTTTTCTGGACGGCAGAGATACCCCTCCGACCTCCGGTGCGGAATATGCCGCACAGCTGGAGGAAAAAATGCGCGAAATCGGCGTAGGCAAAATTGCAACCGTAATGGGCAGATATTATGCCATGGACAGAGATAAACGCTGGGAGCGTGTGCAGGAGGCATATAACGCCATGGTGCTTGGCAGAGGAACCACTGCGACCGATGCGGTGCAGGCAATCAGGGATTCCTATGAAGCAGGCAAGACGGATGAATTTGTTCTGCCTACGGTAATTGTAAAAGAGGATGGCATGGCAACAGCGAAAATCAGTGACCATGATGCGGTGATTTTCTATAACTTCCGTCCGGACAGGGCAAGAGAAATCACACGCTCTCTCTGTGATCCCGATTTTGACGGATTCCAAAGAGAAAGTGTTCCACAGGATTTGAAATATATCTGCTTTACAGAATATGATGTGACGATTCCCAATAAGGAGGCTGCATTCAAGCCGCAGAAGCTGAAAAATACATTAGGGGAATATATTTCCTCTCTGGGGCTGAAGCAGCTCAGAACGGCGGAAACAGAAAAATATGCACACGTTACGTTTTTCTTCAACGGCGGCGTGGAGGAACCCAATCCCAATGAGGATCGTTGGCTGGTACCCTCTCCCAAGGTTGCAACCTATGATTTGCAGCCGGAAATGAGCGCAGTTGCCGTAACCGATGGGCTGGTAAAGGCAATTCGCTCCGGAGAATATGATTTGATTATTGTAAACTACGCAAACTCTGATATGGTAGGGCATACAGGCGTGCTTTCTGCCGCAATTAAGGCGGTGGAAACGGTGGATGCCTGTGTAGGCAGAGTGGTGGATGCACTGCTTGCGGTGAATGGGCAGATGTTTATCTGCGCCGACCATGGCAACAGTGACCAGATGATTGATTATGAAACCGGACAGCCCTTTACAGCACATACCACAAACCCCGTTCCCTTCATTCTGGTGAATTATACCGACGGCGTGGGATTGCGCGAGGGCGGCAAGCTGGCGGATATTGCGCCGACCTTATTGGAAATGATGGGATTGCCGAAGCCTGCGGAAATGACAGGCACTAGCCTTTTGACAGGCAAATAAAATTCTGGTAAGTAAATTTTGGACAACAGCATTTGTCAAAAATTAAGGAGGATAAACGAAATGAAAGGTTATTACGAAATTACAGATGTATACGCAAGAGAAATTCTGGACTCCAGAGGCAACCCTACAGTTGAGGTAGAGGTTATTCTGGATGACTGCATTCTGGGCCGTGCGGCTGTTCCCAGCGGCGCATCTACAGGTGCATTTGAAGCAGTGGAGCTGCGTGATGGCGGCGACAGATACAACGGCGTTGGCGTGCAGGATGCTGTAGATAACGTAAACGATATCATTGCAGATGCTATCATTGGTATGAATGCGCTGGATCAGGTTGCAATCGATAAGGCGATGATTGCACTGGACGGCACACCCAATAAGGGCAAGCTGGGCGCAAACGCAATTCTGGGCGTTTCCATGGCAGTTGCAAAGGCAGCGGCAGAAGCACTGGATTTGCCTCTGTATCAGTATCTGGGCGGCTTTAATGCAAAGACAATGCCCGTTCCCATGATGAATATTATGAACGGCGGTAAGCACGCAGATAACACCGTAGATGTACAGGAATTCATGATTATGCCTGTTGGTGCATCCTCCTTCAAGGAAGCACTGAGAATGTGTGCAGAAATTTATCATAAGCTGAAAAAGGTGCTGAAGGATAAGGGCCTTTCCACAGCAGTTGGTGACGAAGGCGGCTTCGCACCCGACCTGCCGACAGCAGACGCTGTGATTGACCTGATTCAGGAAGCAGTTGTAGCCGCAGGCTATAAATGGGGTGAGGACATCAAGATTGCACTGGATGCGGCTGCAACAGAGCTGTATGATGAAAAGGACGGCAAATATCACTTCCCCGGCGAAAGCAAGATGCTTGGCAAGGAAATCGTAAGAACCTCCGAAGAAATGGTTGATTTCTGGAAGGCTTTGGTTGCGAAATATCCTCTGGTTTCTCTGGAGGATGGTCTGGCTGAGGAAGACTGGGCAGGCTGGCAGCTTCTGACAAAGGAACTGGGCGATCAGATTCAGCTGGTTGGCGATGACCTGTTCGTTACAAATACAGAAAGACTGCAGAAGGGCATTGATCTGAAGGCAGGCAACTCCATTCTGATTAAGGTAAACCAGATTGGTACATTGACAGAAACCTTCAATGCAATCCAGCTGGCAAACAGAAACAAGATGACAGCAGTTGTTTCTCACAGAAGTGGCGAAACAGAGGATGCAACGATTGCAGATATCGTTGTTGCTGTAAATGCAGGGCAGATTAAAACAGGCGCACCTGCAAGAACAGACCGTGTGGCAAAATATAACCAGCTGCTTAGAATTGAAGAGGAACTGGATGATGCAGCAGAATATCTGGGCGTTGATGCATTCTTCAATCTGAAATAATTAAAAATCGACACAAAGAAAACCGCTACCTATTTTCCGAGGAAAGTAGGCGGCGGTTTTTGTTATCATTCGTAGGTTTCCTCTGCGGGGGCACCCTTTCTGCCTGTCGGGGTGGTGCCGAAGCGTTTGGCGTATGCGCGCGTGAAGGAAGAATAGCTGCCGAAGCCCGAAAGGAAGCAGCTTTCCGTAGCGGAAATGCCCTGCCGAATCAGCTCTCTGGCGTGAAGCAGACGACGTTCCTGTAAATAGCCATGGATAGAATAGCCTGTTTCCTGCCGAAAAAGGCGCATCATGTGATACTTGCTGATGAAAAATTCCTCTGCCAGACGTTCAATCGGAATGTCCTCGGTCAGGTGTGCATCTATATAGTGCAGGATATCCAGAATACGGCTGTTGGTCGGCACGATGGGCTTTGCAAAGGCAGCATCGGGGTTCTGCATCCGGCGCGCAAGTGCAATCAAAAGGCGCAGAAGAAGGCCATTGCTGAGAATGACTCTGCCGTAGGCGTTGCCCTCCAATTCTTGCTCTAAGCTATCTGCCAGTGTCCAGATGGCTTCGGGATTTTCCAAATGCAGAACTGCGCCTTTTTTGCCATTGAAGATTTCCTCCAGCTGACAATCGGGCGTAGATTGCTGCTGCAAGAACTGCGGCGAGATATAGATAATCACACGCTCATACAGCACTCCCGGCTCAAATTCCGGACGATGGACACATTGACTGCCGATTAAAACCGCATCGCCTGTTTTTAAATCATACCGCTGTCCGTCTACGGTATAGCCGCCATAGCCGCTGCGCAGGAGCAGCAGCTTGCAAAATTCGTGATAATGATAGTCGATATTTGTTCCGTTTTTATCCTTCAAATGAAATAAACGGAAATCATCCAAAAGATAGCCCCGTTTTTCATAATTCGTTTCCATATTATTTCTCCTCTGGTAGCACTTTTTGCAATAATCATAGCATAAAATGTATTTTATTTGCAAGTTGTGCTTCGTAAAATAATAGTAAAGAAACAGAGGTTGATAGAAAGGGGAATCGGCTATGTTAATCGTAAAAAAATTCGGCGGCACCTCCGTAGCAAACAGAGAGCGTATTTTGCATGTGGCAAAAAGATGCAAAAAGGAATATGAAAAGGGCAACGATGTGGTTGTTGTGCTTTCTGCTATGGGCGATGTGACAGACCGGCTGATTGACAAGGCAAAGGAAATCAACGAAACCCCCTCTGAGAGAGAAATGGATATGCTCTTTACGATTGGTGAGCAGATGTCCGTTGCATTGATGGCGATGGCATTGGAAGGCCTTGGTGTGCCTGCGGTTTCTCTCAATGCGTTTCAGGCGAAAATCCACACCACTTCTGTGCATGGGGATGCAAAAATTACCCATATCGAAACAGAGCGGATTCGGGAGGAGCTGGCACAGAAAAAAATTGTTATTGTGACAGGCTTTCAGGGCATTGATGAAAATGATGATTATACCACACTTGGCAGAGGCGGTTCTGATACAACGGCAGTTGCTTTGGCGGCGGCATTGCAGGCAGATGCCTGTGAAATTTATACAGATGTCGATGGTGTGTATACCGCTGACCCCAGAAAGGTACCGACGGCAAGAAAGCTGGACGAAATCTCTTATGATGATATGTTGCACATGGCGTTAAATGGCGCGCAGGTGCTGCACAGCCGTTGCGTAGAACTGGCAAAAAAATTTGAAATCCCCTTGGTGGTGCGCTCCAGCATGAATGAGAGAGAAGGAACAGTGGTCAGAGAGAAAACAGTTTGCCCTTGCAGATAAAAAGCCGATAGAATTTTATGTATGAAAAAAAGCCCTTTTGCAGAGAATATCCGCAAAGGGGCTTTTTGTGTCAGGCTTTCCAAATCAAGTCATTTCAGAAGAAATCAGCCCTGATTTTTTTCAGCCATCATCTGTTCCTGCTTTTCAATCATCTTTTTTACCATATAGCCGCCTACATAGCCATTCTGTGCAGATGTCAGGTCGCCGTTGTAGCCCTTTTTCAGGGGTACGCCGATTTCGTTTGCCACCTCAAATTTGAACTGCTCCATTGCCGCCCTTGCTTCGGGCACGTTGATTTTGTTGCTGTTTGTATTGTTGTTGCTCATGTTTATAACCTCCTTGTTGTTTGCTGATTTTTGTGTTTTGTATTGCTTGGTGTTGCAAGGTTAGTATGTGCGGCAGGCGGCGGTTTATGTTAGGAACATCCTGCCATGAAAATTGGCGAAAATCAGGAAGAAGCCGCAGAAAAAAGAAAATCCGTTTTTATGGATATTTTTTGTCGAAAACGTGATTGACAGAAGGATTTTTGAGGCATATCATAGATAGGAATGACAATTTTAGGAGGAAAAGAAAAATGAATGTTTTAAGCCATCTGGGTTGCGATAAAGTTTTTGATTATTTTGAAAAAATCTGCGATATCCCCCATGGAAGCTTTCACGAAAAAGCTCTGAGTGATTATATTGTTTCTTTTGCAAAGGAAAGAGGGCTTTACTGCCGTCAGGATAATAAAATGAATGTTCTGATTAAAAAGGGCGGCACAGCAGGCTATGAAAGCTCTCCTGTATTGATTATGCAGGGGCATATTGATATGGTCTGTGATAAAAACGAGGATACAGAGCATGATTTTCTGACAGAGCCCCTCGAAATTTATATTGACGGGGACGATATCAAGGCGAGAGGGACAACCCTTGGTGCGGATAATGGCATTGCGGCGGCGTATATGCTGGCACTTCTGGATGCGGAGGATATCGCACATCCGCCACTGGAATGTATCTTTACCGTCGAGGAAGAAATCGGTATGGGCGGTGCAACAGATTTTGATGCCTTTGATTTGGAAGGCAAACGCTTTTTAAATATGGATACCGAGGAGGAAGGGCATCTGATGGTAAGCTGCTGCGGCGGCAGACGGATGCGTGTGTATCTGCCGATTGAAAAAGAGAAAAAGCAGGCAGGCACAACCCTTTCCGTTCATATTCGCGGCTTGAAGGGCGGTCATTCCGGTTCGGATATTCATTTGCAGCGGGCAAGTGCGAATGTGCTTCTGGGCAGATTTCTTTTTGAGCTGCGTGAAAGAGTAGATTTTGCACTGGTAAGCGCAAATGGCGGCAATATGGATAATGCCATCTGTCGGGAAGCAGAGGCGGTTGTTGTAGTTGCGCCGGAACAGGTGCAGACCGTAGCGGCTGTGATTGAGGAAGCAGAAGCTATGTTCCGAGAGGAATATAAAGACCGCGAAAGCGATATACTGATGACAGCGGAGCAGATGCCGGAAGCAGCCGAGGTGCTGACGACAGAAACGAGAGATTATGTAATTGCATTGCTGCGGCTTCTGCCCTATGGTGTACAGACAATGGATACCAATATGGATGGATTGGTGGAAACCTCCAGTAATATCGGGATTCTGAAAACAAATGAGGATCATATTTTCATTGATAATGCAGTGCGCGGCTCTATGGAAAGCAGAAAGGATGCTATCTGCAAAAAGATTGAGGTTCTGGGCAGTCTTTGCGGTGCAAAGGTGGTCGGCGTGCATGATTACCCCGGCTGGCAGTATAACCCCAATTCTGAGATGCTGCGCATCTTCAAGGAGGTCTGGGTGGAAAAATTCGGCGAGGAACCCAAGGTGGTTGCCATCCATGCAGGTCTGGAATGTGGGCTGTTTGCGAAAAAAATCCCCGGTCTGGATCTGATTTCTCTGGGACCCAATATGTACGATGTGCATACACCCGATGAAAGACTCAGTATTTCCTCTACCATCCGTATCTGGGAATATCTGAAGCTGGTTCTGGCAAGGCTGAAATAAGAAAATCAAAAAAATTCGTGCGAAAGAGGGCGGCGTATGCGGCTTCCGTGGAATAGAAAATACATGGAAATCGGTTTTCACGTCATTCTTACCGTTTTGCTTCTGGTGGGGATGATTGCACTGCTGTTGCGGCTCTCTGTGGCGAAAAATGTCATATTACAGACGGCGGGGACATTCCTCGCCGTTTTTGCGCCCGTTTTCTGGGCGTTTTTCTTTACACTGCTGCTTGAACCGCTGACTGCATTCTGGCAGAGGTTTTATGAAAAGCGGTGTACATTATATCACCGCAGCCGCATCCGAAACCGCAAGGCAGGCGCAACGCTGACATATCTTTCCATCGGGCTGATTCTCTTTCTGATAGGCGGTTTTCTGGCAAGGAAAATCGGACAAACGAATCTGTCTGCCCTGACGGAGCAGATTGGTGACTATATTCGACAGGCAGGAGACATGCTTGTGCTTCTGAATTTGAAGCTGGCGGAAATGGGGATTCTCCGGAATGCGGAGTGGATTTTTTCTCGGTGGATAGAGCAGGCGACGCATTGGATGCAGGAGAGGATGCTATGGCTGGCGGATGTGATTCCGAATATCGGCGGCAGTCTGCTGGACGTTCTGCTTGGGGCGGTGGTAGCGTTTTATCTCCTGATGGAGAAGGAAAAAATTCGTGGGATTGCGGGCGAATTGAGCAGGGTTCTTCTGGGAGAAAAAATCACGAAACACGCAAAAAATCTTTTTCATGAGGTGTATACGGTTTTTGCGGGCTACCTCAGTGGGCAGCTTCTGGATGCGTCTGTTATGGCGGTGTTGTTTTCGGCGGCGTTTACGATTGTCGGTCTGCCGCATGGAATTCTGATTGGTCTGGTTTCCGGCTTTTCTAATCTGATTCCGTATTTTGGGGCGGTGATGGCGTTTTTCCTGGCGGTGCTTGCAGGACTTTTCAGCGGCGCGCCCATGAAGGCGGTCTATGCGTCTGTGCTGATTCTTCTCTTACAGCAGGTGGACAGCATTTTCATTGTGCCGAAGGCAGTCGGGCAGAAATTGGAGCTGCATCCCGTTCTGGTTCTGCTTTCTCTGGCGGCTTTTGGGCGGATGTTCGGCTTCTGGGGGCTGCTGTTTGCGGTTCCCTTGGGTGCGCTTTGCAAAAATTTTGTGCTTTGGTGCTATCGCAGAAAAAAATCTGACATTTGTCAATAATTCCGTGGAAAACCACTTTTTTTTATGACGATTTTGTTGTATAATGCGATAAGGTTAGAAAAGTAATAAAATGAGTTTTGAGCATATACTGTGCCCTGCCTTCAGCAAAAGCGGGATGCAGGGAAAGAGATAGAAAGGTGGTTACGCGTATGAGAGGTATCGTACATGAAGTAAAAGGCGATCTGGCAATGGTAAAAATTCAGAGAAAAGAAGCCTGCGGGGAATGCAGAGCTTGCTTTTCCGGCATGATGAAAACGGAAATGGATATCGAAGCAAAAAATCTCTGCGATGCAGAGGAAGGCGATTGGGTGGAGCTGGAGCTGCAGGAAAACGCATTTTTTAATGCAGTAATCGTGATGTATGGCCTGCCCTTTATCGGCTTTATCGTAGGCATTGTGCTGGGGTATTTTGGTGTGCCGAAGCTGATTCCGAATATTTCTCCTGTTTTGCCTTCTCTGGTTCTGGGCGTGCTGGGTATTGTTCTTGCAATGCTTTGGATTCACAGCCAGAATCACCGTTGGGAAAGCGGAAAATATCGCCCTCTGGCAACAAAGATTGTGGAGGAAGATGAGCCTGAAATGTGCGGCGCATAAACACGAGAAAAAGAGATGCTCTATTAGGTGTGTCCCAATAAGAAAACATGAAGAAAATGAAATAGCTGAAAGACTGCGGGTACAAGAAAGTTTCCCGCAGGCATCCTTTGACTTAGGCTGTCAAGGGGAACTGACGCAGTAGCCGTAGCTTTCAGCATTTCAGAATTTATGGTTTCTTATCTGGGCGCACCTTTCAGGGCATCTTTTTTTATGTCTTGTGGCTTTACAGTCACACTTTGTCCCGTTTTTCATAATATATAGAAAAAAGGGGGCGAGGGGAATGCTGAAGGAACGCATCCGCACAGATTGCGGCAACGGGGATAACTGCTCACAGGTGATTCTGCGCGCAGTGGCAGAGGAATATGGCATTTCCCTGTCGGAGGAGCTGTTCTGCGCCTGCCGCGGCATCCATGGCGGCTTTGGCATCAATGGGATGTGCAGTGGGATTGTTGCAGGGGTGATGGCGCTTGGGCTTTTGTGCGAGGAGGAGGAGGTGAAGCTGAAACGGATTCTGTTTCTTCTTCGGGTACAGAATCGATTCGGCAGTCTGGATTGCTGCACGCTTTCGGCTCTGGGCGCGGATTGCAGCGGCGTTTTGGAGGAAATCGGGGGAATTTTACAGGAGGTGATAGAAGAATAAAGGGCAGAAAGCAAAGTCAGCTTCTTCCTGGTTTCTTATTGGAACACATGCAAGGATAGTATTGCTTTTTATTCTTTACACAGAGGCGAAAGCCTATATTTTTTTGCAGATGCAATCGTATTTTTGAAGCTTCTGTGTTACAATGATTCTCACGGAGGGATTACCATGAAACTGATTGCACCTGAGTATTATACAAAATTTCACTGTATTGCCGATAAATGCAGGCACAGCTGCTGTGTCGGCTGGGAGATTGAGATAGATCCCGATAAGCTTGTGTATTATCGCAGTATTGAGGGAGAGTTTGGCGCTCGCCTGCAAAAGGGCATTGCGGAAGCGGATGATGCGGCGCAGTTTATCTTAGATGATGAGGAGCGCTGTCCCTTTCTGAACCGAACAGGCTTATGCGATATGATTACGGCCTTGGGGGAGGATGCGCTTTGCCAGATTTGCCGCGACCATCCCCGTTTTCGTAATTTTTACGCCGACCGAACGGAAATCGGCTTGGGGCTTTGCTGTGAAGCAGCAGGAGAACTGATTTTGTCGCAGCAGGAGAAGCTGACGCTTATCACACTTGAGGATGACGGCGCGGCAGATTTGCCGGATATTGCAGACGAATCCCTGCTTGCGTGGCGGGAGGAGCTCTTTGCTCTTGCGCAGGACAGAAGCAAGCCAATCGAACTGCGCGCCGCGGAAATTTTGCAGACGGCGGGGCGGACGCTTTCCCATCATTCGTGGGCAGAATGGGCGGAGATTTATCTGGAGTTGGAGCGTTTGGAGCCAAGCTGGACAGACCGCCTTCTGGAGCTGAAGGAAACCGATTTGACGGGGATTTCCCTGCCGGATGCGATGGTGTGGGAGCCTGCGTTGGAGCAGCTTCTGGTGTATTTTCTCTATCGGCAGATGCCCCTTGCGCTGGATGATGGAGAATATGAGGGAAGAGCCGCCTTTGCTGTGCTGAGCTTTGCCATAATTCGCAGGCTTTTATTGGTGCATTTTGCATTGCACGGCAGCGTTGTTTTGGCGGATTTGATTGAAATTGCAAGGCAATATTCCGCAGAAATCGAATATTCGGATGAAAATGTTGAAATTTTGTTATACAGAATACAGGAAGTATTGTAAAGAAAGTCGCCTTTTGGCGGCTTTTTTTGCGTTTTCGATGTACAGATGTAGAGAATTGTCGGGTTTTGTTTGCAGGGCGAGGACTTTTCATGCTATAATATTACCTATTATACTTTATTAAAGAGGCGCTTTATTTTGTGATTTTGCAAAGTGATTCTCGAAACGGAAAAAGAGGAGGAAAGGAAAGAAAAATGAGTTCCAAAGACTGTAGCGTAAACAACATTTATCAATTAGAGGGCAGGGTGCTTTTGCTGAAAGCCATTCCCTTTGGCTTACAGCATATTCTGGCAATGTTCGTTGCCAATCTGACCCCGATTACTATTATTGCGGCGGCAGGAGGGCTTTCTCAGGCGGAGATTGCAGTGCTTCTGCAAAATGCAATGTTTATTGCCGGGATTGCAACGCTGATTCAGCTGTATCCCGTCTGGAAGGTCGGATCGGGTCTGCCAATCGTTATGGGGGTCAGCTTCACCTTTGTAACGGTTTTATGTACGGTTGCGTCTAATTATGGGTATCCCTCGGTTGTCGGGGCGGTGCTTGTCGGCGGTCTTTTTGAAGGCACACTGGGGCTTCTGGCAAAATATTGGAGAAAGCTGATTGCACCTGTGGTTGCGGCATCTGTTGTTATTGCAATCGGGATGTCCCTGTTTTCTGTTGGTGCAAGATCCTTTGGCGGCGGTTATGCAGAGGATTTTGGCTCTGCGCAGAATCTTCTGTTGGGGACAATTACGCTTGTGGTCTGTCTTGGCTGGAACTGCTTTGCAAAGGGTTATCTGAAGCAGCTTTCCGTTCTGGTGGGACTGCTTGTGGGCTATGTAGTGGCAATCCTTATGGGCAAGGTGGATTTGTCCGTTATTTTCGCAGGCGGCTTCATCTCCCTGCCAAAGCTGATGCCCTATAAGCCGGAATTCCATGCAGGTGCGATTCTTTCCGTCTGTATTATTTTTCTGGTTTCCGCAGCGGAAACGATTGGGGATACCACAGCCATGGTTGCGACAGGGCTGAACAGAGAAATCGAGAGCAAGGAAATTTCCGGCTCTCTGGCGTGTGATGGCTATGCGTCCTCGTTGTCCTCTTTGGTTGGCTGCCCTCCTGTGACATCTTTTTCCCAGAACGTCGGGCTGCTGGCAATGACGAAGGTAGTCAATAAATTTACGATTATGACAGGTGCAGGCTGCATGATTCTGGCAGGGCTTCTGCCGCCTGTCGGGAACTTTTTCGCATCTCTGCCCGAATCTGTTCTGGGTGGCTGCACCATCATGATGTTTGGTACGATTATGACAAGTGGGATGCAGATGCTTGCAAAGGCAGGCTTTAATCAGAGAAACGTGACCATTGCCGCATTGTCTCTGGCAGTCGGCGTTGGCTTTACGGCTGCAAGCGAAATTGATTTGTGGCATATTTTCCCCGAAATTGTGCAGTCTGTATTTTCCGCAAACGTGGTAGCGGTGGCATTTGTAGTGTCTATCATTCTGAATCTGGTTTTGCCGAAAAATATGGATGTGGATAAAATTTCGGAATAAACAATCAAAAAAACAACAGCATCGATGGAGGATGGAGCATCGGTGATAAAAAAGAGAAGGAATTTAGAGAACAAGAGGAAGAAGAAAGAAAAAGGAGGAGCTTATGAGTCGTTTATCTATTGAAACGCCCGGGCGCGCCCAAAATGTCTTAGATGGTCTGCATCGGGATATGGAGCGCCGCATTGGTGCCAGTGCCTACGGACTGTGTCCGGTGGATATGTCTTTGAATTACCTGCGGCTGTGCCATGCGCAGACCTGTGGGAAATGTGTGCCCTGCCGCATTGGTCTGGGACAGTTGGAGGTGCTGATCGAGCAGGTGCTTGACCGTACCGCAACCATGGAAACCATTAACATAATTGAGCGTACCGCAAAGGTGATTGCCGATTCCGCAGGCTGTGCGATTGGCTATGAAGCGGCACACATGGTTTTGAAGGGGATTCGCGGCTTCCGCGAGGATTATGAGGAGCATGTGCAGCATGGACGCTGTATCTCTGTGCTGAGCTATCCCGTTCCCTGTGTTTCCGCCTGTCCTGCGCATGTGGATGTACCCGGCTATGTGGCACTGGTGAATGAGGGCAGATATGAAGAAGCAGTGAAGCTGATTCGGAAGGACAACCCCTTCCCATCCGCCTGTGCGTATGTCTGCGAGCATCCCTGTGAAGCACACTGTCGCCGCGCGATGGTGGATGATGCTATCAATATCTGTGGTCTGAAACGCTTTGCAGTGGATCATGCAAAGGCAGAGCCTGCGAAAATCCTGTATGAGAAAACAGGCAAAACCGTCGGCATTATCGGCGGTGGCCCCGGCGGACTGACGGCGGCGTATTATCTGGCACAGATGGGGCATCAGGTAACTGTATATGAGCAGCGTCCTAAGCTGGGCGGTATGCTTCGCTATGGTATCCCCGATTATCGTCTGCCGCAGGAGGTTCTGGAGCGCGATATCGAGCATATTCTGACAACAGGCATTAACGTGATTACGGATGTTTCCATCGGCAGAGATGTGACAATGGAGGATATCCAGAAAAGCTATGATGCAGTTTATATTTCCATTGGCGCGCATAATGATAAAAAGATTGGCATTGAAGGCGAGGACGCAGAAAATGTTGTCAGTGCGGTTAGCCTGCTGCGCCGCATTGATGAAGGCAATGCGCCCGATTTCACGGGTAAGAGAATCTGCGTTATCGGCGGCGGCAATGTTTCTATGGATGCCACCAGAACGGCAAAACGTCTGGGAGCGGAAAGCGTCACCTGTGTATACCGTCGCCGTGTGGATGATATGACCGCGCTGGCGGAGGAAATCGAAGAAGCAATGGCAGAGGGCTGTCAGATTTTACCCCTGCAGGCACCTGCACGCATCGAAAAGGATGCAGAGGGCAAGGTTGTGGCGCTGTGGACAGTTCCGCAGATTATCGGGCCTTACGGCAAGGATGGCAGACCCAAGCCCATTCCTGCGGATGTACCCGAATTCCGTATCGCATGTGATTATGTGATTGTTGCCATCGGGCAGGCGATAGACGCGCGTCCCTTTGAAGCCATCGGCATTAAGACCTTTAAGGGCATGATTCAGGCGGAGGATACCAGCTCTGTTGCGGATGTGGATAACGTATTCGCCGGCGGTGACGCGGTTTCCGGCCCTGCTACGGTCATTCGTGCCGTTGCGGCAGGGAAGGTTGCGGCAGCGAATATTGATGCCTACCTTGGCTTTGAGCATAAGATTAAGACGGACGTTGTGGTTCCTCCGGCGCATCTGACAAATGCACCTCCCTGTGGGCGTGTAAACTTGAAAAGCCACTGCACACCGGACTGCAAGGGCAACTTTGATCTGGTTGTGGAAGGCATGAGCAGAAAAGAGGCGGATCAGGAATCCGAACGCTGCCTGCGTTGTGATTACTTCGGCTTTGGCAGCTTCAGAGGAGGGAGGACAGGAGAATGGTAAGAATAACGATTGATGGACAGCTTGCGCAGGTGCCGGCAGGAACGACGATTATGGAGGCGGCGAAGGCGGTCAATGTAAAAATCCCTCATCTTTGCTACCTGAAGGGAATCAATGAAATTTCCGCCTGCCGTATCTGCTGTGTGGAAATTGAGGGCGAGCGCGCGATGGTTGCGGCCTGCAGTAACCCTGTAAAGGACGGCATGGTGGTGTATACGAATTCCCCTCGTGCCAGAATGACACGCCGCACAAATGTAGAACTGATTTTGTCTCAGCATGACTGCAAATGTGCGACCTGTGTACGCAGCGGCAACTGTCAGCTGCAGGAGGTTGCGAATGATCTGGGTATCCTTGAGCTTCCCTTTGAAACACAGCTGCAGAAGGGGCTGCGCAGTGCGTGGACAAAAACATTTCCGCTCTATCGGGATGTGAATAAATGTATCAAATGTATGCGCTGCATCCAGATTTGCGATAAGGTGCAGACGCTGAATATCTGGGATTTGGCAGGGACAGGCAGCCGCACAACGGTGGATGTTTCGGGCAACCGTGTCATCAAGGATTCCGATTGTGCGCTTTGCGGTCAGTGCATCACGCATTGCCCGACAGGCGGCTTAAGAGAAAGAGATGACACCGCAAAGGCAAGAGCGGCTCTGGCAGATAAAGAAAAAATTACGGTCGTACAGGTTGCGCCTGCGGTGCGTACCGCTTGGGGCGAGTATTTTGGGCTGAAACGGGAAGAAGCGACCATGGAGCGCATGGCAGGCGCACTGCACCGCCTTGGATTCGATTATGTATATGATACAAACTTTGCGGCAGACCTGACGATTATGGAGGAAGGCAATGAATTTCTGCATCGGCTGAAAAGCGGCGCATTGGTACGTTGGCCCATGTTCACAAGCTGCTGTCCCGGTTGGGTGCGTTTCCTGAAAGGGCAGTATCCTGAATTGACAAATCAGCTTTCTACGGCAAAATCTCCCCAGCAGATGTTCGGCGCGGTTGCGAAAACATGGCTGGCGAAGAAGCTGGATGTGGCACCCGAAAAAATCTGCTGTGTTTCCATCATGCCCTGCGTAGCGAAGAAGGCGGAAGCAGATTTGCCGACCATGCGTGGTGAAAGCGGTGCGGATGTGGATATCGTGCTGACAACAAGGGAGCTGGTGCGTATGATGCGTGCAGACCATCTGGACCCGCATTTCATCGAGGAGGAAGCACTGAATTCCCCTATGGGAACACATACCGGTGCAGGCGTGATCTTCGGTGCAACCGGCGGCGTTATGGAAGCGGCTCTGCGTACTGCGGCGTATGTGCTGACGGGCGAAAATCCGAATCCGGATGCCTTCAGTGAGGTGCGGACAGGCCCCGGACTGAGAGAGGCAACCTATACCGTTGCGGGAATTCCTGTGCGCTGTGCGGTTGTCAGTGGTCTGGGCAATGCGCGTAAGCTGATTGAACGGCTGAAGGAGGGCAAGGTGCAGTATGATTTTGTAGAGGTCATGGCTTGTCCCGGCGGCTGTGTCGGCGGCGGCGGTCAGCCTATCTCCGCAGAGGATGAGGAGCTTTACGGCGTGAGAGGGGAACGGCTTTATACCCTTGATGCGGAAAATCCGATGCGTTTCTCTCATGAAAATCCTGAGGTACAGGCATTGTATCATGAATATCTGGGCGAACCCTTGGGAGAGACAGCACACCATCTGCTGCATACGGATCATAAGGCATGGAATATGCCCATGCAGGAATAAACGAATAGAAAATACAAAGACTGCTGTACTTTATTGTACAGCAGTCTTTTTTGCGCTGAAATGCAAAAAAATGCTGAACAGAGAAAAATTTCTGTTCAGCAAAAGAATCAGATTTAGGAATATAGCCTGCGGACGGAAACCCGACTTAGCTTTTTGATGATATCCGCCCAGAAGGCTGTCCCGAACAGGAAGGTCAGCAGAAGGGAAACAACCATAATCTCCAGAACGGCAAGATAGCCATTTGCACTGAGCAGCTCATAAAAGCCGCCGTAAATGAGGAAATCCTTAAACAGGCGGTGCAGGATATAAATACCGATGGTATTTTTCCCGAATTGGCAGAGGAAGGTTTCCTTTTTCGGGCAAAGGATAAACAGACCAAAGAGCATCAGCACAACCGCCGCCATCCACAGGATACAGATGAGCGGTGCAAAGGGAAACAGCTGACTTTTCAGCTGTGCATAGGGGGCAATCCCGAAGAAGAATACCCCCAGATATTTCTGTACCCCTCGTCCATAGGGAATCAGCATGCAGGCGGAAAGCAGCAGAACGGCAGGCAATGCTTTTCTGCATTTCGCATTGTTGATGACTGCCTGAAACTGCTCCTTCTTGATGTAATACCCCATGAGGAAGAAGGGCAGAAAGTGAATGGTGCGGGAAAGGCTTAAAAATTTCCCGACCGGCTCCTGATAATGGATGACTGCCGCCAGAAGGACTGCTCCAATGAGGACATATTTCGGTTTCATATTTTTTGTCACGTAAAGAAAAATATGCCACCAGATTAAAGAAAGCAGATACCACGGTGCTGCCCCAACTGTCAGCATATTGATTTTCAGAAGAGAGAAAATCAGAACGCCAAGAATAAATGCTTTTCGGAACAGCGCGGATTTACTGTACGCAAAAGAGAGCAGCCAAATGCCGCCGCAAAACAGCAGAACAATGAGAGTCCAGACGGCAGGGTGGTGTGCCGTTTCAAAATATGGTCGCTCAAAGATGAAATGTACCAGCTCGATGGCATCCTTGAACAGAAGATAGAGCCATGCGAAGGAGAGCAGCTTTTCCGCCTTATATTCCTTTGTGAGAAAGCCCTTTGCCAGATAGCCCGACATGAAGATAAACCCCGGCATGTGAAAAAAATAGATAAAGGTTCTCACGCCTGTGGCAAAGGCAGAATGGGTTTCCTGCAAATAGCCAAGCATGTGTCCCAGAACCACCAGAAAAATCAGAACACCCTTGATGTTGTCGATATGAAAATCTCTTGCTGTCTGCTGCTTCATGATGAATGACTCCTGTTTCATTTCTGTTTGATGTTTTCTTCCCAAAGAGTATGATAAAGCGCAGGCTTTCTGTCCGCCTTGACAGGAAAGCTATTGCGGTATGCGTCTGCCTCGCTTAGGTCGATATCTACAATCGTCAGCCCGTTGCCGCCCTCTACATGCGCCAGCACTTCGCCTGTCGGGGAAACTGCCATGCTGTCACCGATATAGGAAAGACCGCCGCCCTCGCCGCTGCGGTTCACACCGAGGATGAAGCACTGGTTTTCGATGGCGCGTGCCTTTAGGAGTGTCATCCAATGCTCTCTGCGTGCCGTAGGCCAGCTTGCGATAACGGGAATTACCTTTGCCTGCTCGGATACAATCTGAAAGATTTCGGGGAAACGTAAATCATAGCAGATTAACGGTGCAACAGGTACACCCTTTACCTCGCAAAGCTGCAGCGCATTACCGCCGGTATAATGCTTTGCCTCTGCGCCGAAGGAGAAGGGATGAATTTTTGCATAATCTGCAAGCTGATTCCCGTTCTCGTCCAGAATGATGCAGTGATTTGTGGCAACTCCGTTTTCATATACGGGCAGGCCATAGCAGATGGCAACATGGTTTTTCTTTGCTTCTTCGCGGAAAAACGCCATGGAGGGGCTGTTTTTTCTGTCCTCGCCGTAGGTTTCGGGGTTCAGCGTAAAGCCTGTCAGCGTCATTTCGGGGAAAATGACAAAATCCACCTGTTTTTCCTTTGCCTCTGCAAGCAGCCTGCTGCAAAGTGTCATGGCCTTTTCCTTTTCTTCAAAGCCCATATCAATCTGTCCCAATGCGATTCTCATAGGATTTTCCTCCTTTTATTCTTAAATGTTATTCTCAAATGCAAAACTGATTTTTTATTCCCAATCCTTCCAGATATCGGGGCAATAGCCCAGTGTAAACGCTTTACCGTTGCGTACAATCGGTGTGGCGAACAGCTCCGGATTTTCAAACAGCGTCTGCTCGCGCTTTGCCTCGTCGATATAATCCATGTAAAGCCTGGTGTATGCCTTTGCCTTGCGGTCAATCATATCCTCAACGGGGATACATTTTTTCGCTGCTTCAAAGACTGCCTTTGCCATGCCGAATTGGTGCAAATCAATATATTGATATTTTATTTTTCTCTCTTTAAAATAACGTTCCGCTTTTTTGGTATCAAAGCTTTTCTTGGAGCCGTAAATTTGGATATTCATGCGAAAACCATCCTTTCTTTGATACCTCATTTTATAATATTTTTTCCGTGGGGGCAAGACAATAGAGAATGATTCTGTTATACTTATGTTATTTTCAAGCGAAGGAGGCAGAAAAATGAGATTCATTTCATGGAATGTAAACGGCTTACGCGCCGCAGTAGGCAAAGGCTTTTTGGAATATTTCAAGGAAGCCGATGCGGATATATTTTCCTTGCAGGAAACAAAGCTACAGGCAGGGCAGATTGATTTAGAAACAGAGGGCTATCATCAATACTGGAATTATGCCGAAAAGAAGGGCTATTCCGGTGTTGCGGTGTTCACGAAGCAGGAGCCGCTTTCTGTTGCCTATGGTATTGGCGTGGAGGAGCATGACCACGAGGGGCGTGTGATTACGCTGGAATTTCCCGAATTTTACTATGTGACGGTATATACCCCCAATTCGCAGCAGGAAAACGCCCGTCTGGCGTACCGCATGGAATGGGAGGATGCGTTCCGCGCGTATGTAAGCGCTCTGGATGCGAAAAAGCCTGTTGTTATCTGTGGGGATTTGAATGTAGCACATAATGAAATTGACCTGAAAAATCCCAAAACAAACCGCAGAAGTGCCGGCTTTACGGACGAGGAGCGCGGCAAATTCACAGAGCTTCTGGGTGCAGGCCTTGTGGATACCTTCCGCTATTTTTATCCGGAGCAGGAAGGCATTTATTCCTGGTGGAGCTATCGCTTTAAGGCAAGAGAGAAGAACGCAGGGTGGCGGATTGATTATTATGTCGTATCCAAGCGATTAGAGGATAAGCTGGTGGATGCAAAGATTCATACAGAGGTGCTTGGCTCTGACCATTGCCCTGTGGAGCTGGAAATCAATCTGTAAAAGAGGAGAAATATGGAACCGTATTATTATCAAACCTTATCCAAGGCGGAGCAGAGCAGCTATCAGGCGATGCAGGCAGGACTGCAGGCGTTTGCGCCCTCCTTTCCTGTACCGCTTCTGGAAAACAGAGCGTTGACGGATGTTTTCATGAAGCTGCGTCTGGATTGTCCGCAGCTGTTTTATGCAGGGACATTTCAATATCGCTATTATCCCGATTCCAGAAATGCAGAATTGATTCCTGCGTATCTTTTTGAAAAGGGAAAGATGAAGGAGCATCAGAAGGCGCTGCAGTCACGCGTGGAAAAGCTGGTTCGCCCTGTGGCAAGGTGCAGCGATGAGGAAAAGCTACTGTATATCCACGATTTTATCTGCAAAAATGTACGCTACGATAAGCTGAAAAAGCAATATTCCCATGAAATCATCGGCGTTCTGGGGCATGGCGTTGGCGTTTGTGAGGGCATTGCAAAGGCAGTCAAGATCCTCTGTGATGCACTGCAAATCCAGTGCATCATTGCCTTGGCGGAAAATAACCCCGAAAAGGGCGTGAAGTATCGCCATGCGTGGAATGTGGTGCGGCTGGATAAAAAATATTACCATCTGGACTGCACCTTTGATCTTTCCTTAGGGAATCCGGAGGAAATCCGCTATGATTATTTTCTGCTGAGTGATAAGCAGATTTTTCGCGATCATGAGAGACTGGTATGGCGTGTGCCTGCCTGTGAGGATGCAGACAGATTTTATTATAAGAAAAAGAAGCTCTCCTTCACGAAGACGGAGGAGGTGCAAAAGCGCGCGGCGCAGGCGGTGAAAAAGGGAAAACCACTGCTGTTTCATTGGCGCGGCGGCTATATGACAAGGGAAATCGTGCAGGAATTTCTGCGGATTTTCAAGGAAGAAGCGGCGAAGAAAGAAAAATTCGCGCAGGTTTCGCTGAATTGGGCGCAGGCGATTGTGAAGGTACGCTTTATCGAACAATTACCGACACAGGAATTGACCATGGAAGAAGCCAATGAAGGCGAAAAAGAGGAATAAATCAAGAAAAGAAAATCAAGAAAAGAAAAACCCGGGGACAAAAAGCATCCTCGGGTTTTTATATAATAAGGGGTAGTGAGTTATCAAGGGTTTTTGGGAAATTTATGCTTCAAAGGCAGTCAGCTTTTCCAGAAGAAGATTGCTTCTGTCGATGAAGGCGGTCATTTCCTCGGAGGTCAGCGGACGGTGGCTCATCAGTGCCAGATCATACAGCTGATGGCACAGAAGGGCTGCATCCTCCTTCTTTTCCTCCTTGCCTGCCATGGAAAGCAGTGCCTTTACCAGTTTATTGTTTTTATTCAGCACCAGAGTTTCATCTGGCTTCATATTGGCAAACATTGCCTTAAATTCTTCGTTGTTGGCGTAAGCCTCCATCATTTCCATCATACGTCTGGATTCCTCGGAAAGCAGAATCATAGCGGAAACCTTTTCAGCCTTCAGCGCTTCCAGCTTTACATGCAGCTTTTCATTTGCAACCGCCGTGCGGAACAGCTCCTGCATCTGATTTGCTTCAAATTCGTCTGCCTGCTTTTTCGCTTCGGAAATTTCGGCATCCTCTTTTTCCTGCAAGGAATCAATATCCGCATCGACACGCTGTACCTTCAGCTTGATATCCTGATTTTTGTATTCCAAGAAGGAAACGAAGGGCTTATCCACAGGCGTATCCATGATGGCAGCCTCCAGACCCTGCTCCTTGAACAGGCGGATATACTGCGCCTGCTGATTGGTGTCGGTTGCAAAATAAATCACGTTTTCGTGCTTTTCCTTATTCTTTTCCAGATATTCGGCAACGGTTTCATAAACGCCGTCTGTTGTTTTCAGCAGAAGGATATCCTTTACCTTATCATACAGCTTTTCTTCCTTCATGCAGCCGTATTTGATGAAGATATTGATATCATCCCAGAAGCCCTCAAAGGCAGAACGGTCGGTTTTGAACAGCTGGTTCAGCTTGTCCGCAACCTTCTTGGTAATGTAGGCATTCATTTTTTCCACATAGCCGTCATTCTGCAATGCACTTCTGGAAACATTCAGAGGCATATCGGGGCAGTCCAAAATCCCCTTCAAGAGCAGCAGGAATTCGGGGACAACCTCTTTTACGTTATCCGCAATATAAACCTGATTGCAGTACAGCTTTACCTCGCCGTCCATCATGTCCATCTGCTCCACCAGCTTCGGGAAATAGAGAATCCCTTTCAGACGGAAGGGGTAATCCATATTCAGATGAATCCAGAACAGAGGGTCATTCAAATCATTGAATACCTGATGATAAAAGGCTTTGTAGTCCTCATCCGTACATTCGGAGGGCTTTCTCTGCCAGAGGGGGTTGGTGTCATTCAGCGGCTTGGGCTCCTCTGCCTTTGCTTCTTCTGCGGCATCCTGCTGCTCCTGCAATAAATCCATGGCACCCTCGGTGGTCAGCTTTGCGGCTTCCTCGGGGGAAACATGAACGGTGTTTTCTGCTTTCTTTGCGGCTGCCTTTTCCTCCTCTGTTTCTTCCTTCAGCACATCCACAAAGATGGGAACGGGCATGAAGGCGCAGTATTTTCTCATAGTGGCGTAAAGCGTTGCCTCATTCAGAAATTCCTCGCCGTCTGCGCCGATAAAGAGGGTGATGGTTGTGCCGCGTTCGGTTCTTTCACCGGCCTCCATTTCATAATCAATGCCGCCGTTGCAGCGCCATTTTGCAGGCTCTGCGCCCTTCTGATAGGAAAGGGAATCAATCTCGACCGTATCGGCTACCATAAAAGCAGAATAGAACCCCAGACCGAAATGTCCGATAATCTCACTGCCTTCGTCCTCGGTTTTTCCTTCAAATTTGGAAAGGAAATCGGTTGCACCGGAGAATGCAATCTGGTTGATGTATTTCTTGATTTCATCCGCCGTCATGCCGATACCGTTATCAATAATCTGCAATGTTTTCTTGTCCTGATCCAGAACAACATGAATTTCGTATGCTTCCTCTGCGGGAATATCCGCTTCCCCCATCATGGAAAGCTTCTGCAGCTTTGTCACCGCATCACACGCATTGGATACCAGTTCACGAATGAAGATGTCCTTATCTGTATAGAGCCATTTTTTGATAATTGGCATAAAATTTTCACTGTTAATAGAAAGATTGCCTTTTTCCTGCATACTGCATACCTCCTAAAATTTTTTTACAGAGCCAATGTGTTTGGCTCTCATCACTCTATATTGTAGCACCCGAAACGGAAAAGTCAAGAAAAAATTAGCACTCAATAAAAATGAGTGCTAACAAATTCGGAGGAAAAAAGAAGGAGATTAACTCTCCTGCTTCTGGATGCCGATGGCGTTTTTTTTGAAAAACTTTAAAATATATTCCTCCCAGAGCCGCTCGGAGGATTTATCCAGAGAAAAGGCTTCCTGTGAAATGGCGGTGGTGCAGAGGATGGTATGCTCCTTAAAGAGAATATTCAGAAATGCCGCCTTGGTATTGGGGAGATTGGCAAGCTTTTCCTCCGCAAGGGAGAACACAAGCTTGATGCTTTTCGGCAGCTTATTCCCTTTGATTGCCTGAAATACAAAGGGACGCATTTCCTCCCAATGCACATAACGGGAAAGCCCTGCCTCCTGCTCCTCGGCAGTATAAAAATCCATATTGCGCTTACCCTCAATGAGAAAAGAAGCGAAGGTGGTCAGCTCCCCCTGACGGAACGAAAACGCATCAAAGGTATCCCCCTTCAAAAGCAGATTCATAAATGATTTTGTATCATTGACGGTAAAAGCAAGCATAAAAAATCCTCCCAAAACAATTCTGTCCTTCTATTTTACATGCTTTGGGAGGATTTTTCAATTTGTTTCTCATTTAAAAGAGATGGTCAGCTTTCCGTCAGCCCATTGAATAAACTTGGAATCCGAAAAAATCGGATGCGGAGCAGTGTCCCGATAAACCTCACCCGTGCGGAATACAGAAAGCAGTACGCCTGCCAATGCCATATTGATGAGCAAAGCCGTTGCCCCATAGGAAAGGAAGGGCAGGGCAATCGGTGCGATGAGCCATATACCCAGATTTGCCGGAATATAAAGCAGGATTTCCGCTGTGAAGGTGCAGAGAATCGTCAGAGAAACCATCTGCCCGAAAATGCTTTTCTGTTTCAGCGCTTTGCGGAAGCCAAGCCCGAGAAAGACTGCCAACAGCAGAACCACAATGCCCGAGGCAACCCAGCCATAATGATAGGTCAGATAGGCCAGAAGATAATCGGAGCGAAGCATAGAGGCATCTGTCAGCAGATAGGCTTGTGTTTCCGAAAGGGCTGCACCTTCGCCCAGAAGAACGCAGTGGGAAAGGATGGTTTTCAACTGTGTCGAAAGGTAGCCGCTGCCCATAGGGTCACCGGAAGGGACGAAAATCGTATACAGGCGTTCCCAGCCATACCGATACCGAAACGGTGCATAAAACATCAGCAGGACAATCAGGCAGACCACCGCTAACAGAAAAAGCAACAGCAGAATTGTCTGATTTTTCTTGCCGAACCATTCCTTTTTTGCGGCAATGAGCATGAGAATCCCTGCGGAGAACACAAATGTCACAACGCCGCTGAAGGTGTGACAGTATGACAGAAACAGGCAGAAAACCACCGCCAGAACGCCGCTGATAAGATAGCCCCTTCTGCCCTGACTTCTGAGCCGATAAAACAGACCGCAGAAGGCAAGGGGAAACAGCAGAGAGAGTGCAAGCGGACTGAGGGCAAAGGAGCCGAGAGTGAACCATCTTTTTCCACAATAGGATACCCCGAACAGCTGTGCCGCAAGGTCAACCATCAATAAGCCGAGCGGCAGTACATAGGGATGCTTTCCGAAAAAGGAAAAATCCAGAAAATACATCCCGACAAACGTCGCTAAGCTAAGTGGCAGAAAGACGAAAAGCACCTGTGCGGAGTGCGTCGCTAACGCATCATTTCCTACGGGTATCGTTTTCAGCAGCAGCACCTGAATGATGCCTCCCAGCACAAACAGCAGCAGTACCAGCCCGATTATCCCCCATTGGGGCGCAGGCTTATGTGTCTGGTCTAACGCCGCACCGACGGATACAGGGTCACCCATCTGCAGCAGTGCCTTTTCTTCGGCAATGCTTTCGGAATCTCCTGCGGCAAGGTAGGCGTTTTTCTGGTCTGTCAGATGATCCTCAATTTCCTGTGCAACGGCAGGATGCGCCTTTTTCCAGCGAATCTGCTCACAGACCTTTTCGGCATAACGATGAAACGCATCAGAAACATTCACAGCAAAGACCTCCTTCCAGAATTTTGCTGACGGCGGAGGAATATTCCTTCCATTCGTCTGTTTTTTCCTGTAAAAATTTTTTTCCCTTTTGTGTCAGACGGTAATATTTGCGAACGCGTGCGGAATCCGCGTGTTCCTCATAGGATTCCAAAAGCCCCTTTTTTTCTAAGCCATGCAAAAGAGGATAGAGCGTGCCTGCCTTCATCTGAAAGACGTTGTTGGAACGGCATGCCAGCTCCTCAATAATCTGATAGCCGTACATATCCCGTCCGTCCAGAAGCTTGAGCACAAGGGTGGCAGAGCTGCCTGCCAGCAGGGTTTTATCCAGTGCCATGCGATGCACCTCCTTATATATCGATTATCTATATATCTGCATTATATATCGACGGTCTATCTATGTCCAATCAGAAAAACGAATGGCATTTTATATATAGATAATCTATATATATACGCAAAAAAAGTTTACGCATTTCTTGCCATCAAAGTCTCAATGTATTATAATAAAATATCATACTGCATTTATGAAAAAATCTGAAAAGAATGAAAATACAGGAGGGCGACCAATGGCTGAAGAAAAAAACACAGAAAACAACAGCGGTCTGGGTGCAACGGGCAATTTTATCCACAGTTATATCCAGGAGGACTTAAAGGGAGAACTGAATAAAATCCACACCAGATTTCCGCCCGAACCAAATGGCTACCTGCATATCGGTCATGCAAAATCCATCTGCCTGAACTTTGGCTTGGCAAATCTGTACGGCGGCAAATGCAACCTGCGTTTTGATGATACCAACCCCACAAAAGAGGATGTGGAGTATGTAGAATCCATTCAGGAGGACGTAAAATGGCTTGGCTTCGATTGGGAGGACAGACTTTTTTATGCGTCCAGCTATTTTGATAAATATTATGAGGTTGCGCTGAAGCTGATTAAGGAAGGCAAGGCTTTCGTGGATGAGCTTAGCGCAGAGGAAATGAGAGAATACCGCGGCACCCTTTCCACACCCGGGAAGGAAAGCCCTTATCGCAACAGAAGCGTGGAGGAAAATCTGGATTTGTTTGAAAGAATGAAGGCAGGCGAATTCCCCGACGGCTCTAAAACACTGCGTGCGAAGATTGATATGGCTTCTCCCAATATCAACATGAGAGACCCTGTGCTTTACCGTATCTCCCATTCTACCCACCATACCACAGGAGATAAATGGTGCATCTACCCGATGTATGACTTTGCACATCCCCTGGAGGATGCGATTGAGGGCATCACCCATTCTATCTGTACGATGGAATTTGAGGATCACAGACCTCTGTATGATTGGGTAGTCAGAGAGGCAGGCTATACCGAAAATCCGCCCAGACAGATTGAATTTGCCCGTCTGGGGATGACAAATACTGTGATGAGCAAAAGAAAGCTGCGTGCTTTGGTAGAAAACGGTCTGGTTGATGGCTGGGATGATCCCCGTATGCCGACCATCAGCGGTCTGCGCCGCCGTGGCTATACTCCTGCGTCTATTCGTGATTTCTGCGAACGCATCGGCGTTTCCAAGGCAAACAGCATGGTAGACAGCGGCTTGCTGGATTACTGTATTCGTGATGATTTGAAGGCAAAGGCGAAGGTGGTTATGGCTGTGCTTGATCCCTTGAAGCTGGTTATCACCAATTATCCTGAGGATCAGGTGGAAATGATGGAGCTGGAAAACAACCCCGAAACACCTGAGCTGGGCAGCCGTTTGGCACCCTTTACCAGAGAGCTTTATATCGAAAGAGAGGACTTCATGGAAGAACCCGTGAAGAAGTTCTTCCGTCTGGCTCCGGGGAAGGAAGTGCGCCTGAAGGGGGCATATTTCGTAACCTGCACCGATTTTGTAAAGGATGAAAATGGCGTTGTGACAGAGGTTCACTGCACCTACGACCCCGAAACCAGAAGCGGCAGCGGCTTTGAGGGCAGAAAGGTAAAGGGCACACTGCATTGGGTAAGCGCAAAAGAAAACGTACAGGCAACGGCAAGACTGTATGATTATATGATGCTGGATAACCCAGAAGACCCTAACGGCGAAATGATTATGAACCCCAATTCTCTGGAGGTAAAGGAATGCTTCATCGAGCCTTCCGTTAAGGATGCAAAGAAGGGCGGTAGATTCCAGTTTATGAGAAACGGCTATTATATTGTGGATACAAAGGATACAACAGAGGAGCATCTGGTATTTAACCGCATTGTTCCGCTGAAAAGCTCCTTTAAGCTGAAATAAAGAACAGATAGGAAGGTAGAAGGTAAGTCTTTGGATTTGCCTTCTTTTTTTGTTTGTAGGTTTTGTTAAAAAAACAAAATCCTTTGCCCTCGATTGACAGAGACTATCTTTTTTGCTATACTCGTAAAGATGGTTTTTAATACCACATAAAATAGTGAGAGATACGGTTCAAATGCAAGAGAAAAATGAGGAGGAGCTGTGATGGAAGTAAAAGCATTGAAATTTGGCGGATTAACCGCAAAACGTCCGATTGTGCAGGGCGGAATGGGGGTGGGGGTATCCCTTTCCTCTCTGGCGGGAAATGTGGCGAAATGCGGCGGTATCGGCACGATTTCCGGCGTGCATCCCGGCTACAGAGAGGCGGATTTCAAGGAAAATCCCTTTCGCGCTAATCTGAGAGCCATCGGGAACGAACTGGAAAAAGCCAAGGAGATTGCCAATGGCGGTATCATTGGTTTTAATTTCATGACAGTGATGAATCATTATGAGGAATATGTGAAGGAAGCGATTGCCGCAGGGGCGGATTTTATCGTTTCGGGGGCAGGTCTGCCTGTGAATCTGGCGAAATATGCAGCAGGCACAAGGGCAGCAATTCTGCCGATTGTTTCCTCTGCGAGAGCCTTGAAGCTGATTGTAAAGCAGTGGCAGAGAGCAGACAGACTGCCTGATGCAGTGGTGGTAGAGGGACCGCTTGCGGGTGGACACCTTGGATACCCCTATGGACACCTTGTGGACGGCACTTTTGACACCTTAGAGGACAGTCTTGTGGACGTAGTGGATTATGTGCGGGAATTAGAGGAGAAAAACGGCGTTATAATTCCTGTGATTGCCGGCGGCGGTGTGCGCAGCCATGCGGACATGGAACGGCTGATGGCACTTGGCGCGAGCGGTGTGCAGGTCGGCACTAAATTCGTTGCGACAGAGGAATGTGATGCCGCTCCGGCATTTAAGCAGGCGTATTTGCGGAGCCGAAAGGAGGATGTGCAGCTGATTGAAAGCCCTGTCGGCTTGGCAGCGCGCGCCATTCGGAATTCCTTTTTGGAGAAGGTAGAGAAGCAGGGGCGGATTCCTGTGCAGAGATGCTATCAGTGCATGAACCACTGCAAGCAGGCGGAAACGAAATACTGCATCTCGCAGGCATTGATTGATGCGGTGCAGGGGAGAGAGGGGCTTGTTTTCTGCGGCGCAAATGCTTATGAAATCGAGAAACTTTCAACAGTGGAAAAAGTGATGCAGGAGCTCTGCGGAGAATAAAAAAAAGAACCATATTCGTGAGAATATGGTTCTTTTTAGGTTAATCTTATTCTTTATCGGTGATGGTGCTGTGCAGCTCCTGCAAGGATCTGACAACGCCGCAGCCGGGCTTATTCATGGATTCGATACCGGAGGCAGTTGCCTTTGCGGCAGCCATGGTTGTGATGTAAGGGATTTTCTTACGGATGGCTGCTTTACGCAGGTAGCTGTCATCCAGTGTGCCGTCTGCACCTCTGGGGGTATTGATAATCAGGTCAATTTTGCCGTTTGTAATCAGGTCGGAGATGTTAGGTCTGCCTTCGCTCAGCTTATAGACGAACTCGGAAACAATGCCTGCATCTGCCAGAACCTTCTGGGTGCCTTTTGTTGCGAGGATATGGAAGCCTGCATCTGCAAAGCCCTTTGCCACCTCCGGCAGCTCTGCCTTATCCTTATCGCAGACGGAAATCAGCACGGTGCCGCTCATGGGCAGCTTTGTCTGTGTTGCCTCCTGTGCCTTGAAGAAGGCTTCGCCGTAGAATTCGGAAAGCCCAAGCACCTCGCCTGTGGAGCGCATTTCGGGTCCCAGAACAGGGTCAACCTCCTGGAACATATTGAAGGGGAATACGGATTCCTTCACGCCGTAGTAAGGAATATTCTTTTCCTTCAGACCGGGTACGGGAGAGGGTCTGCCTGTCAGCTCGCTTGTGACGATATCGATTGCCAGAGGAACCATGCGGATGTTGCAGACCTTGGAAACCAGAGGAACGGTACGGGATGCTCTGGGGTTTGCCTCCAGCACATATACCTTATCGTTTTCGATGGCATACTGCATATTCATCAGACCCTTAACGCCCATTTCCTCTGCGATTTTTCGGGTGTATTCCTTGATGGTTTTGACATTCTTTTCAGAAATATGTCTGGAAGGAATGATACATGCGGAGTCACCGGAGTGTACGCCTGCAAGCTCGATATGCTCCATAACGGCAGGAACGAAGGCATGTGTGCCGTCACTGATGGCATCTGCTTCACATTCCATTGCGTGATTCAGGAAACGGTCAATCAGAATGGGTCTGTCGGGGGTTACGCCAACAGCGGCATCCATGTATTTTGTCAGATTTTCGGGGTCATACACGACTTCCATACCGCGGCCGCCCAGAACATAGGAGGGGCGAACCATAACGGGATAGCCGATTTTTTCTGCGATATGAAGGGCATCCGCAACCGTAACTGCCATGCCGGATTCGGGCATGGGAATACCCAGCTTATCCATCATTGCACGGAAGTGGTCTCTGTCTTCTGCCAGGTCGATCACAGCAGGAGGAGTCCCCAGAATTTTTACGCCGTTCTTTTCCAAATCAGCCGCCAGATTCAGAGGAGTCTGACCGCCGAACTGCGCGATAACGCCAACGGGCTTTTCTTTTTTATAAATGCTCAGCACATCTTCCAGTGTCAGAGGCTCAAAGTAAAGCTTATCGGAGGTGTCATAGTCTGTGGAAACGGTTTCGGGGTTGCAGTTTACGATAATTGTTTCAAAACCAAGCTGCTTCAACGCCAGAGAAGCATGTACGCAGCAGTAGTCAAATTCAATACCCTGCCCGATTCTGTTGGGGCCGCCGCCCAGAATCATAACCTTGGGCTTTTCTGTGCTGACGGGGTTTTTGTCCTCTGCATTATAGGTGGAGTAGTAATACGCCTTATCCTGTGTGCCGCTGACATGAACGGGCTCCCAAGCCTCCTCCAGACCCAACGCGATGCGCTTGTTTCTGATTTCTGCTTCATCGATTTCCAGAAGTTGGCTCAGATATTTATCGGAGAAGCCATCCTTCTTTGCGGCAATCAGTACATCATCCGCAGGCAGCTTTCCTTTATTTGCCAAAAGGGCTTCCTCCTCCTCAACCAGCTCCTTCATCTGATTGATGAACCATGCCTTTACCTTTGTCAGCTCATGGATTTCTTCTATGGTTGCGCCCTTTCGCAGTGCTTCATACATGATGAAATGGCGTTCACTGGAGGGAGAAACCAGCATTTTCAAAAGTTCTTCCTTGGATTTTTTATCAAAATCCTTTGCATGCCCCAGACCATAGCGACCTGTTTCCAGAGAACGGATGGCTTTCTGGAAGGCTTCTTTATAATTCTTACCGATACTCATAACCTCGCCGACTGCGCGCATCTGGGTACCCAGCTTATCCTCTACGCCTTTGAATTTTTCAAATGCCCAGCGTGCGAATTTGATAACAACATAATCGCCATCGGGAACATATTTATCCAGTGTGCCGTATTTACCGCAGGGGATATCCTTCAGAGTCAGCCCTGTTGCAAGCATGGCGGAAACCAGAGCAATGGGGAAGCCGGTTGCCTTGGAAGCCAGTGCGGAGGAACGGGAGGTTCTGGGGTTGATTTCGATGATGATATCTCTGTCTGTTTCGGGGTCATGCGCCCACTGTACGTTTGTGCCGCCGATTACCTGTACGGAATCGACAATCTTATAGGATTTTTCCTGCAAACGCTTCTGTACCTCCTCGGAAATAGTCAGCATGGGAGCGGAGCAGAAGGAATCACCGGTATGCACACCAAGGGGATCGATATTTTCAATAAAGCATACGGTAATCATATTGCCTTCGGCATCACGCACAACCTCCAATTCCAGTTCTTCCCAGCCGAGAATAGATTCCTCTACCAGAACCTGACCAACGAGGGAAGCCTGCAGACCGCGTGTGCATACGGTTTTCAGTTCATCTACGTTATAAACCAGACCGCCGCCTGTGCCGCCCATGGTATAAGCGGGACGCAGAACAACGGGATAGCCCAGCTTATCGGCAATGGCAAGGGCTTCGTCTACGGAATAGGCAACCTCACTTCTTGCCATCTCAATGCCAAGGCTGTCCATGGTTTTTTTGAATTCGATACGGTCTTCGCCACGCTCGATGGCATCAACCTGTACACCGATGACTTCTACATTATATTTGTCTAAAATACCGGCCTTGGAAAGCTCAGAGCAAAGATTCAGACCGGACTGACCGCCGAGATTGGGCAGCAGAGCATCGGGACGTTCTTTTGCAATAATCTGTTCCAGACGGTTGATATTCAAGGGTTCGATATAGGTTGCATCGGCGATTTCGGGGTCTGTCATGATGGTTGCGGGGTTGGAATTGACCAGAACGATTTCGTAGCCCAGCTTACGCAGCGCCTTACACGCCTGTGTGCCGGAGTAGTCGAATTCACACGCCTGCCCGATGATGATGGGGCCGGAGCCGATAATCAGAACTTTCTTGATATCCTTCTTTTGTTTCACAGGAACTCCTCCTTTTGTGGATAATAAACAAGGTGTTGTTGCTTTTGCTTCTTCTTTATTGTTTCATACGCTTCTATTATAGCACGATTTTGCATAATGAGTGTTTTTTTCTGCTTATGGGGGCAATCAGCTTTCTTATAGAATGGAAAATTGTATTTTTTTCAATGAAAACTGTTGAAAACGCATGAAAAAAAGTGCGTTTTCTGCAAAAAATTACAGTTCGGTTTGTGCAAAATTCGCAAAAACTGCTTGTTTTTTAGGGAAGCTTTGGAGAAAAAGTCAGCATACGAAAATTTTGCATACAAATTGTAAGAATATAATGGAAATGCGTCCCTTTTATAGGGACATTTGTCTATTGAATTTCGGGGGAGTTCTCAGTAAGATGGAAGAACCATTCTCAGAAAAAAGGAGGACAATCAGAATGAAAAAAGCAGTGGTAACGGTACTTGGTCAGGATAAGGTGGGCATTACAGCAAAGATTTGTGGTGTTCTGGCAGAAACAAATATCAATATCCTTGATATTTCCCAGACCATTGTTGGGGGGTATTTTAATATGGTGATGGTGGTTGATATCACCGAGGCGAAGGATACATTTGATGAAACAGCCGAAAAGCTGTATGCAGTCGGGGAAGAGCTTGGGATGAAAATCAAAATTCAGCATACAGAGATTTTTGATGCGATGCACCGCATTTAAGGGAGGCTGCGAGAATGATTACAAGGAATGAAATTCTGGAGACCAACAGCATGATTTCTGACATGAATCTGGATGTCAGAACCATTACGATGGGCATTAGTCTGTTGGATTGCGCAGATGCAGATATCAATAAATTTAATGAAAAGGTATACAAAAAAATCACAACCTACGCAAAGGATCTGGTGAAGGTTGGGGATGAGCTGGCGAAGGAATACGGTGTGCCTGTGGTGAACAAGAGAATTTCCGTAACACCCATCGCGATTGCGGCGGCAGGCTGCAAAAATGCGGATTCCTATGTGAGCATTGCTCAGACACTGGACAAGGCTGCACAGGAGGTTGGCGTAAACTTCATCGGCGGTTTTTCCGCGCTGGTGCAGAAGGGCTATACCGAAAGTGATAAAATCTTGATTGATTCCATTCCGGAGGCACTGGCAGTGACAGAAAGAGTCTGTGCTTCTGTGAACATCGGGACTTCCAGAAATGGGCTGAACATGGACGCAGTGAAGAAGATGGGCGAGATTATTGTGGAAACAGCGGAACGCACGAAGGACAACGAATGTATCGGCTGTGCGAAGCTAGTTGTATTTTGCAATGCAGTAGAGGACAACCCCTTTATGGCAGGCGCATTCCATGGCGTTGGGGAGGCAGACCGCTGTATCAATGTCGGTGTCAGCGGCCCCGGCGTGGTAAAACGTGCGTTGGAGGAGGTCAGAGGGGCTGACTTTGAAACCGTATGCGAAACCGTAAAGCGGACAGCCTTCAAGATTACCCGTGTGGGTCAGCTGATTGCGAAGGAAGCGGCAAAGAGATTGGATACACCCTTCGGCATCATTGACCTTTCTCTGGCACCGACCCCTGCGGTTGGGGACAGCATTGCAGAAATCTTCCAGGAAATGGGCCTGGAGGAAGCAGGCGCACCCGGCACAACGGCAGCACTGGCACTTCTGAATGACAACGTGAAAAAGGGCGGCGTCATGGCATCCTCTTATGTTGGCGGTCTGAGCGGTGCATTTATTCCCGTCAGCGAGGATCATGGGATGATTGATGCCTGTGAAAAGGGTGCATTGACATTGGAAAAGCTCGAAGCGATGACCTGCGTATGTTCCGTTGGTCTGGATATGATTGCTCTGCCCGGGGATACCTCTGCGGCAACACTTTCCGGTATTATTGCGGATGAAGCGGCGATTGGTATGGTGAACAACAAGACAACGGCGGTGCGTCTGATTCCCGTGATCGGCAGAAAGGAAGGCGAAAGTGTGGAATTCGGCGGTTTGCTGGGCTATGCGCCTATCATTCCTGTGAATCGTTTCAGCTGTGAAAAATTTGTGGCAAGAGGCGGCAGAATCCCTGCGCCCATCCACAGCTTTAAGAACTAAAAAAATAAAAAATAAAGTAGAAAATAGATGAAATTAGGGTTGACTTACCGGACAATGCTTGCTATAGTATTCAAAAAAATGCGTTAAAAATTTTTTTTAACACTTACAAAAGACAAAGAAACGGAGTGAAGAAGAATGAGCAATTTACAGACACCCTTCAGATATGATTTTGTAGGCAGCTTTTTAAGACCGCAGGCGTTGAAGGACGCAAAGGCGGCATATCAGGCAGGAGAAATCAGCAAGGAGGCATTTGATCGGGTTGCGGAGGAAGAGGTTGCAAAGGTTGTGGCAAAGCAGAAGGAACTGGGCTACCATGTGATTACAGACGGGGAGTTCAGAAGAGCTTTCTGGCATCTGGATTTCATGTGGGGCTTTGAAGGCGTTGCACATGAGGACACAGGCAACGGCGTGCAGTTTGACGCTGAGCTGGCATTGCTGGAGGACACCTATCTGGTAGGAAAGATTAAGGCGAAGGCACATCCTTTTGTGGAATATTTCAAATTTTTGAAACAGTTTGAGGATGAAAACACAGTTGCCAAATATACCATTCCCGCACCTGCGCAGACCTTTCAACAGATGATTGTGCCTGCAAACTACGAAAGAACAAGAAAGATTTATGCAACAAACGAGGAGCTGATTCAGGATATTGGCAAGGCATATCAGGATGTGATTCAGCAGTTCTACGATGCAGGCTGCCGCAATCTGCAGTTTGATGACTGCACATGGGGTGCTATCGTAGGGGACGCGGCAGAACAGAGGTATCAGGCGCTTGGCATTGATTTGAATGATGTGAAGGCGCAGCTGCTTGCAGTGAATAACCTTGCACTGGAAGGAAAGCCTGCAGATATGATAATCAACTCCCACATCTGCAGAGGGAATTATCATTCTACATATTTTACAAGCGGCCCGTATGATTCCGTGGCAGATTATGTATTCGCAAAGGAAAACGTAAATGCGCTTTTTCTGGAATATGATGATGAGAGATCCGGTGGTTTTGCACCGCTTGCAAAGGTTTCCGCAGACAAGAAGGTTGTGCTTGGTCTGATTACAACCAAAACCCCTGAACTGGAGGAAAAGGAAAGAATTATTGCAAGAATCCATGAAGCGGCGAAATACATTCCGCTTGACAGATTGTGTCTGAGCCCCCAGTGTGGTTTTGCATCCTGCGAAATCGGCAATAAGCTGACAGAAGAAGAACAGTGGGCAAAGCTGAAGCTGGTAAAGGAAATTGCCGAAGAGGTTTGGGGGAAATAAGGGTGGTTGCCCACCCCTAAGTCGAAAACGGGTTTTTGAAAATAAAATATGGTAAAAATAAAATCAGTCGGGACGAGGTTTCGGCTGATTTTTTATATAGAAAATTTTTTGAAAAAATTTGAATTCCCCTATTGACCTAAAGTTAGCTTTAGGGAGTATGATAGGAAATGTAAAAAGGAAGAACGAGAAAGGGAGTGTAAGGAACGATGTATATTGAAAATATGCAAGGACCGGAGGATGTAAAAAAACTGACTTTGGAGCAATTACCCGTGCTGGCGGAAGAAATGCGCCATGCACTTTTGATTCGAGCAAGCAAGCATGGCGGTCATTTTGGCCCTAACTTCGGTATGGTAGAGGCAACGATTGCGCTGCATTATGTATTTGATTCCCCGAAGGATAAAATTGTTTATGACGTATCTCATCAGAGCTATCCACACAAGATGCTGACAGGCAGAAAGGATGCGTATCTGTATGAAGAAAAATATGATGATGTATCCGGCTACAGCAATCCGCACGAAAGTGAGCATGATTTCTTTACGGTAGGGCATACGTCCACATCTGTTAGTCTGGCGGCAGGGCTTGCAAAGGCAAGAGACCTGAAGGGCGAGGACGGCAATATAATCGCGGTGATCGGTGACGGCTCTCTGAGCGGCGGCGAAGCACTGGAGGGTCTGGATTATGCGGCAGAGCTGGGCAGCAATTTTATTATTGTGGTAAATGATAATGATATGTCCATCGCGGAAAATCATGGTGGTCTGTATCAGAATCTAAAACTGCTGCGAGAAACAAGCGGACAGGCAGAGTGCAATTTGTTCAAGGCATTTGGTCTGGATTATATTTATGTAGATAAGGGAAATGACACAGCGACGCTGATTGATGCGTTCAAGCAGGTGAAGGACAGCAAAAAGCCTGTTGTGGTGCATATCAAAACACTGAAAGGGAAGGGCTACGCGCCTGCGGAGCAAAACAAGGAGCGTTGGCATTTCAGCGGCCCCTTTGACATTGAAACAGGGAAGCCCTTATATGCCGGCGGCGAGGAAGGTTATGAAGAAATTACTTGCAAGTATTTGCTGGATAAGATGAAAAAAGACCCTTCCGTGGTTGCGATTACCTCCGGTACACCTGGGGTTATGGGCTTTACCAAGAGCAAACGCGAAGAAGCGGGGAAGCAGTTTGTGGATGTTGGCATTGCGGAGGAAACGGCGGTTGCATTGGCATCCGGCATTGCGGCAAACGGCGGCAAGCCTTTTTATGGGGTGTACAGCACATTTGTGCAGAGAGCCTTTGACCAGATTTCGCAGGATCTGTGCATCAACAATAACCCTGCAACGATTGTTACCTTCTTGGGTTCTGTTTATGGCATGAATGACGTGACACATCTGGGGTTGCAGGATATTCCCATGCTGGGGAACATCCCGAATCTGGTTTACCTTGCGCCTGTAACAAAGGAGGATTATCTGGCTATGCTGGATTGGAGCATGGAGCAGAGAGAGCATCCTGTTGCAATCAAGCTGCCGGGCGGCAAGCTGATTTCTGATGGCAAGACTGTGACAAAGGACTTTGGTAAGCTGAACAAATATGAAGTAACACAGGAAGGCAGCAAGGTGGCTGTGATTGGTCTGGGTGCGTTTTATGGACTGGGACAGGCTGCGGCGGATTTGTTGCAGGAAAAAACGGGCACACAGGCAACGGTGATCAATCCTTATTATATTACAGGGGTAGATACAGGGCTGCTGGAAGGACTGAAAAAGCATCATTCTGTTGTGGTCACACTGGAGGATGGAATTCTGGACGGCGGTTTCGGTGAAAAAATCGCAAGATTCTATGGAGAATCTGATGTAAAAGTGCTGAATTTCGGCTTAAAGAAGGAATTTCTTGACAGATACAATCCCGAAGACGTTATGAAGGAAAATCATCTGACTGCAGAGCAGATTGCGGAGGATATACTGGCGGTGCTGAAATAACATAGAAGAAGGTATAAAAAGGCAGCTTTGATTCCTAGGGAAAAAGGGCTGCCTTTTCCTTATTTTGAGGGGAAGGAAAAAAATCGAAAAAAGGTGAAAAAAGGTGTTGACATTTTGTGTTAAGCGTGTATAATAAATAAATGTCGCTGCACGAAAGCAGTCGGAAAAAGAGTATAGGCATTGGTCAACAGCGAATGTTTGAAAAGAAAAACATTGACAAGCGGGACTGCGGATGATATACTGATATCCGCTGACATAAACAGCGAAAACAGGCACAGAAAAATAAATAAAAAAGTGCTTGACAAACTGAATGATACTTGATAAAATATCATTCGCTGTCGAAAAACAGCAAACAAAATCGAATCAGGTATAAAAAATAATACTTGACAAGAAAATGAAGATTTGATAAAATAATCTTCGCTGCTGAAAAGCAGATTGATCCTTGAAAACTGAACAATGGATATGAATAAACACAACCCATAGTCAATTCAAGCAAACGGAAACGAATGCTAAAAAGACAAATTTTGCCGGTTTAGAAAAACCGGAGTTAGCCAGAAGAACTGGCTAGGAACAAAACTTTAATATAAGAGTTTGATCCTGGCTCAGGATGAACGCTGGCGGCGTGCTTAACACATGCAAGT